>Ga0157364_1008339_pt1 | contig 10740 bp, 8 predicted proteins | sample AttsexASBM2_FD_111476 | JGI IMG/M metagenome (GOLD analysis project Ga0157364, IMG submission 111476) | Fungus gardens microbial communities from leaf cutter ant in Ribeirão Preto, State of São Paulo, Brazil - Atta sexdens ASBM2 | ecosystem: Host-associated > Fungi > Mycelium > Unclassified ... | reverse complement strand
ATTGTATATCATTTGTAACATTGTTAATGAATCTTCCTTGTGTTGCGAAGCACTCCACTTAGTAAGTGTATGGCCCATGATCAGTAGTCCTAATTAGGTAGTCAATGTAAAAATTTTCAATAGATTGAACTCCTACCAATACTACTTGTCTTCCATCATTGCTTATTCTTCCTCAGCTCTCTGTTAAAGCATAGACTACAGGTAAGTGGTTGCCAGTTGTCCACACTGCACCATGCTGCTGTGCACTCTGTTCTTTTTAACAGGTTATGGGCCCTGGTTGCCTTGATCTCTAGTTAGCACTTTTTTAGGCTGCTTCCTATCAATGAAAAGGACTTGACCAACTCTATTAGTGAGCTGACTCCTTGTTGCTCCTAGGCCTGTTATGGATTGAGCTGATTCTGAATCACTCCATGCCTACAGAATCTCCTTATACCTTACATGTGCTAATGGCTTATTACTGGTTGGGTTGAACATTTGCACTCTAGCTGGCTGTTATGACCTTAGGCTTGGCTCAGATTGCAACTTAGGCAAAGACTTGAGTAGAAAAGTAAGAATGAGTCAATTGGTAAAGCATAAGAATACAAGACTATATCTATAACTATATATACTTATTGACAATGAGAATATTGTGTGGTGAACATATGTAAGTGATGTTATTGAACATAAGGAGAAGATAAGGAAACAATGCCTATTACATAAGACACTGACTGAGACCAACTACAGTGCAGCTGATCATTGTGTCAGAAAGAGAATATCCTCAATCTTATAGTCTATATGGAAATCATATAATAAATATAAGGAGGCAATTGTAACACTGGCTACATTTGCTCTCTAATTCATACTGACTATCTTTATTGATAGCAATGGCCAACTTTGTTGCTACTCTTTCTAAGCTTATTAGTCTTGTTGACTACTCATTCCAGGAGATTTGTGTTAAATCAAATCTTGCTCTTATTATCTACCTTAGGGCTGTCTTTACTATTGAAGATATACTGAGTGTTCTAGCATTCCCTCAGATCACTAATGTGGATGAGGTAATCATGAGGAACTTTCTGAGCTTCTAAGCTTTGGCTATTCTTAATTTGACTTTGTTAGATAACTTGACTTGTTAGGAGTACAGTATGAAGTATATATATAGTACCAGCCAGATGTCAAAGCTAAGCTTGACATTATGTACTTTTAGCATAACTGGTTCAGTGGCTGATCTGTTTCTAACATGACTAGCCTAATGCTGAGACTTTTTGGGCTTACTTATGGACTTTGATGAGAATACCTAGTTTAATATCAGTTTTTACCAACTGCTAGAAAACAGCTATGTTTCAAACTTTTAGTAATTAGGACTTTGTTTCTTAGCTTGCTAAGCCTGATTTCTCTTATATGAGACTTTATAAGAATAACTGCAATATTTCTCTTTCCTTACAGATTGATAATTCACTAAACTTCTTAACTCAGTCTACTCAATCTATGCAAACTGTTCTTGAATGTAATAATGCAATTTTATATGCTAATACAATGATTATAATGAAAAACTTTATAGTCTCAAAGAAAATTAATTATGTATATGTGACTTTAAGTCAAAACAGATTTGTTCTGCCTAGCTTGCCTATTACTATGGATCTCTCTGAATATAAAAAGGTGCTATATTTTTTGTATAAGGATAAAAAAGCATTTTATGGTAGTTTTATAAAAATGAATAGTTCTTGGATTTTGGTACCTTTGTCCACTTTACTTTGTTTGAGTCTAACTTTGTTGATATGACTCTAGATAATTATGGCTGAGTTGAGATTATAAACTCAAAAGCACCACTATTTATAGTTGCTTCTAATACCATTCTGATTGAATATAAAATCTTTGATCCTAAGAAAGAGACTACTAAAATTGCTATGTCAAAAATATGACTAGTATATGTGTTCCTAGTATGTAGATGTATCTTCTCTCTACTGGACAAATTCTTTAATCTGGGTTAAGAGTAGAAGGCAATAGAAGTAGTTCTACTTTTTATGATAAGTCTAGTGATGCTGTTATATTGGCTACTTCCAACCTTTGAAGTAACATCTAGATTGTGAGGACTCACATTCTTAAGCATAATATTTCAAATCTTATGAGTCTTACAACAAGACATCTAGACTTTAAGACTTTGTATTGTCATTTTGGATATGTGTCATGTTGAAAAGATATATTTCTCTAAGAACTTTACTTATTTCAGTGAGTCTCTAGGATTGATTTACTCAGATCTTCTTGAGCTTGTCTTATTCAAAGTACAAGTGGGTGATTACATTCCTTGATCACTATTTCTTCTATTGTAATATTAATTTTCTACACAAAAAGTCTAAAGCTACAAAATCAATTAAGTCAATTTTCTGGATATGATCAAACATTACTTCCTATCTTATAAAAATGTTGTATACTGATAATGAGGAAGAATATGTAACATCAGAATTACAATCCTTTCTAAAAGAGCAAGGAATTATCTATTAGACTAGTACTCTATATGGAAACCAACAAAATAGTTGTGCTAAATGATTGAACTGTACCTTGCTTGAAAAAGCACAGTTAATGTAACTTGAAGTGTGCTTACCAGATTCCTGGTAGAAATTTGCAACAGTAACTGTAGCTCATATATATAATCATATATCTATTAGATGTCTCAAGTAGAGAATATCTCAGGGAATCTTCTTGGGTAACAAATCTAAAACATAATACTTCTGTGTCTTTGGCTATAGAGCCTATGTATTTCTTTCTACTGAAGTTTATGCTAACAGACTTGCACTACATTCTGAATTGATGATATTCATTGGGTATGAAGACAATTGTTATTGCTTTATATGATATACACAAGGAAATATTATTTTCTGCTCAACATATGCCATCTTCTATGAGAGATTTATTTCTAGATATACTGAATCTTATACAAAAAAATACAATAAGTTATTTGGACAAAGTTGCCAGTGTCTAACTCTTCTGGAAAAAATGGACCTGCTTCAGTACTCATTTTATACACATCCATTCTTCCCATTCAAAACAATTCTCTTACTCATCTTTCTTTTTTTCTTTCTTATAAGTCTCTATCTCTCACACTTATTCTAGAGTCTAAAAAATCTACAATAAAGATTGAAGAGAATGATGATGTTAACTCTAATGTTGAAATGCAACCACTTAGCTCTCAACAACATTTGAAACCTACTCTGCAGACACTACAAGAAGGTCTTGAATTGAGGAGATTTAAGCATCAAACTCAGATACTCTTCAGAGAAGGAAATATTTATAGAGAATGAGAATATTCTACCAATATCCTATAGAATCCTTTATGGTAGCCAAGAGAGAGGTTTCTTAACCCCAACATGAATTGTGATAGGCATAAAAATGCTCATTAGGAATTATGAAGGATCTATCAGAATACACAACATTTTTCTAATAATTTACTACTCAAGATAGTAAGGATAAATGGAGTTGGTTACATATATAACTTATTTGACAATATCATTGTGATAAATGAGATCCCATATAATATCCAGTGGGAAGACAAACACCCAATCATTTTTGATAATAATGAGAGTAGAATAGACACTTTACCTCTTGTAGATGAAATAGCTGAGCCAGCCATTATTAGCTACTTGGCATATCTTGTAAGAAAAGGGGGAGTAGATCAAATTCACTTTATCTTAGCACAATGTGCAGTAGAGTCTTGCCCAATTTCCAAAATCCTTGGAGATGTCACTAAATTGCTAGCTGACATTCAAAAGAAGTGGCTTAAGTCTTGTCTTGAAGGGCTAAATTTGCTTAAAAACAGAAATATCTATGAAGTTGAGAACCTCTCTAAGAAAAGAAAAGTAATCAAAGTCAATTTCTTTGACCTAAGAAAATCCTTTTGCAACAAGTTGAGATCTATAATAACCATCAGACTCAATGTTGAACACTCAGTGATTTTTGATGAATTATTCTCTCTAGTTGTCTACTATGAAACAGTATGCCTGTTTCCAGCTGTTATTTTCCTTGAAGACTGGGATATTTATAGTATTGATATAAAAGCTGCCAATCTTTATAGTGATCTGGATAAGGAAATTTACATAAAGTAGCCTAAAGCCTTTAGGCTACCTGGCAAAGAAAAGAAAGTCTTGTGACTTCATAAAGCATTGTATAGCCTTAAGCAAACTATGACTAAGTCAATGTTAGCCCTAAGATTTAAGCAATGTAAATCTGATGCTGGTATATATTACTTCATTGGTAAAGAGACTAGAAAGCTTGATATAGCAATCATTTATGTCAATGATGAAGCAAAATTTATGATGAAATAGGAATATTGTGATCTTGAAAAAACCAAAGAGTTTCTTGGGATATATATAATATAGCAACCAATCCAATAATACTACTGCTATTAGGCTATGTATTTAAACCCAATGATAAATAATGCAATCCTAATTTCCATCAAAAGCAAATAGTTAGATCTCTGATATATGTAATAATTGGCTCATGTTCTAATATAGAATTTGCTGTAGTTAAACTTGCTTAACAGATGGCAAATCTCTCAAATGAACATTATTGAATAGGATTATATCTCTGCAGATATTTGCTTAATACTTACAAGTATTAGATAGTTTATAATGGACTCAGCAATGAGTCTGTTGTAGCACACTCTGATTCAGACTAGGTACAAGACTCAGAATTACATAAATTCATAGCTGGTTACTTTATTTTAATGGCTTAGAGTAACATTCTAGATAAGCTGCTAGCAAAAGACAGTAGTACTATCTTCAACTAAGACTAAATATATGGCTCTTTCTAATTATAGCCATTAGCTTATCTGAATGAGAAACTTTTTCAATGAGATGATTTTTAATGTTCCAACTTCTCATATCTATAGCAATAATCTTAGCTCACTTTTCTAGAGATCTAATTTTATATAAGAAAAGTACTTTAAATATATTGATATTTGCTATCACTACATAAGAGATATAATTGAGGATAAACAAGTTAAAACATATTACATCAACATAAAAAAGAGAATCCTGCTGATATTCTGACTCAAAACCTCAGTTAAGTCTTATTCAGTCATTTTTATTCATCTCTTAGCTTATCTGCTTCTGTTTCTATTACTTAACAGCTAATATCTTAAGCAAGGGGGAGTATTGCAAAGCACTCTACCTAGTAAGTATATGTCCCATAATCAGTAATCCTAATTAGGTAGTCAATGTAAAAAATTTTCAATAGATTAAACTCCTACCAATACTACTTGTTTTCTGTTATTGCTTATTCTTCCTTAGCTCTCTGTTAAAGCATAGACTATAGGTAAGTGGTTGCCAGTTGTTCACACTGTATCATGCTACTATACACTCTGTTCTTATTAACACTTTGTATGCCTCAAGTTCAGAGAGACCTATTATACTGAGAATACAGAATCAAGAGAGATAGAGAGATGAAATAGAGAAACTATCTACAGAAACAGAAAAGAAGACTAATTAAGCACTTGAGGAGGGAGGGGTTGTTTTTGAGGAGAGAAGGCAAAAACACTTGGGTTCTTTTTCAAGAAGTCAATAAAGTCCTTAATTGACAGAGATAGATCAATCAAGGGACTATAGGCAAACCTGGAGCAGTTGTTAAAGATATATCAATGTATTTCCATTTATCAATAGCTATACAGACATTGGGTGTGTTAGTGTCACATCCTATTCTAGCTATCTATCCTATAACCACAGATAATATTTAATTCCTCATTTGTACTTTCCAAACTCTTTCAGTGTGAATCAACTCTCTTTATTACCCCTTGGATGTCCTTGCTAGTCCTTGTCAAACTCTATCAACTTCATTCTCAACATCTAAGGATCACTAGTAAACTAGAATAACTTGCTTAACAGTCTCTATTCTAGATAACTATTCTAGGTAGCATATCTAGTGTTAGAGTTGTGAATGATGGACTTGGTTTTACTTATTCTCTTTCTTTTTTATTTTTATTTTTTATTTGTTCTTTTATTTTATTTTTGGTTTTTATTTTACTTTTTTTTAATTTTGGACTTAGGCAAAGGGTGTGATGTTTGTCACAGAGTGGTCATACATGTCACATAATCATGTGACATAGAGAAAAATATAAAAAGTTCTGAAACAGATAATATTATATAATATAGTAATAGTATATTAGCTTTATAAAGTATATATAGACTTTAGGATAGGTTAGTTATAGTGTGCACACAGACTATGGTCTGTAGTATATAAGGTAGATTAGTTTGTACTTGTAACTCTATTAAGTTTTCTTATATTACTTAATAAAAGAATATATTTTTATCTTAACTCTGAAACTTAAGTCATAATACTTAGTATATAAACTAGTAGTTTACATTGTATTAGCTTATCCTGAAAATCAACTAAAACTATCACTCTCTTCCAGTATTGGTAATGACACATCTTACTACTCTTTGATGGTCTTAATTTACTAAGTTTCTCAAGTTCACTTCCAAAATATGTGACTAGTACAACTAGTAGAGGTGCAGTATATAAGCTAAATATCATGGTGTATTTGGACACTAACATTTTTCTTTGATTTTTCTTGATTTAATATTTTTTTATTTTGACTTTTCTTTTTATTATTTGACAATGAAGAGGCATGTGACCACAGTCACATGACATGTCATATGATGTGAAATCATAAGTCTAGACTTTGAAAGAAAGGACTAGAAGAATGATATCAAGACATATATACATATAGCATAGTATTCTTATAAAAGATATAAGATTGATATATAGTGAAAGTATAGACTATACATGGACATTAGGGTAGGGCTATTTATTGTTAGCATGAACCATGAGGACTTTGTATAAATAATAGCAGAGACTTCTTATTGAGTTCTCTTATAATTCCTATTTAATATCCACCTTAAGATTTATTGCTTGTGTTACTATTAGTCTTTTGACTAGTGGTTGCCACAATATTAAAGCCAAAGGTTATTCCAACTCTGACTTCCATGTTCTCTAATAATGTACTAATAACTTACTTAGACTTCTGAGATGTTTTATTAGATCTTAGATAATAAGATATGAACCATGCCTAATAGTTGAAAAGAACAGAATATACAGTAGCATGGTACAGTGCAGACAGTTGATGACCACTTACCAATAGTAAATTCTATGGTGGTAAGCTTAAGAGTACAAGTAACAATAGATAACAAGATAATAAGTTATGTGAAAATTTTACATTGACTACTTAATTAGTCAAACTATTGATTGCAATACAAATGCTTAGTATGTGAAATGTCACAACACTTTTCCTTACTTAAAACATTAGCTATTAAGTGACAGAAGTATAAGTGGATGGACTCAAAGTATTTCCAAGCTAAAAGATAGATAGAAACAACTAAATGAGACTTGACCAAAATTTTTAGTTAATATATTAGCAGGATTCTTTTTCCTATCAATATGATATAGTTTGATTTATTTGTTTTCAATTAAATCTCTTGTATAAGATTCAATTTCCAGAAAAGTGAACCAAGATTATTACCATTGAGATAAGAAGTCAGAACATTATCATTAAGAAGGTTTCTTGTCTGAATAAGTTGACAGTCACAATTAGAAAGGACCATGCATGTACTTAGCCTCAGCTAAATTCTTTTGAACCCATGAAGCAAATATCATCAATATAGACAATTGCTATAACAAGCTTTCCAGTTATAAAGTAGTATATACTAGTATTGAATTTACATTGGGTGAATTCTAGGGCTAACATTGATTTAGTCATAGTCTGCCACCAAAATAAGCCAGCTTGCTTAAGACTGTATAATAATTTGTGAAGTTTCCAGAATCTCTTTTCTTTGTCAGATAGCCTAAAACCTTTAGTATTATAATTTAAGACTTATAAAGTGAAGTCAAGAAAAAAACCTTGTATTAGGATTAATATAAGAGAACTTAATAGAGTTCCAAGTACAATGTGTCTACCTTACATACACTGAGCTGATGATCCATGCTACACTAAACCTAACAAGCATGTGTTGTTTATAAGGCCAATATATATTAAGTATGTTATATGATATTATTGTTCTAGAACCTCTTATATTCTTCTATGGGACATGTGATTATGTGATTGTGACCATAATATATGACTGATATATGATGGTTTGTGATGTCATACTAGCTTCTAATCCTAAGTTCAAAAATAAGAAAATAAATAGAGTCTATTATTTTCCAACTCTGATATTTAGGCTGCTCCATGTAGATTTCCTCATCCAGATCACCATATAAGTAGGTAGTTTTTACATCAACACTATGAATATCCCAATCTTTAAGAGCAGCAATAGCTATAAATAGGCATGCTATCTCATAGCAGACAACTAGAGAGAATAATTCATCAAAGTCAATTCTTTTAACCTAAGAAAATTCTTTTGCAAGAAGTCAAGATCTATGACAACTATTAGACTTAATATTGAATACCCAGTGATTAAGAATTACTTTTACTTCTTGGTAAAATCTACAACTTCACAGATATTTTTGTTTTTGAGTGATTTTAACTTTTTAAGGCAGAACTTAAGCTACTTCTTTTAAATATCAACTAGCAATTTAAAAACATCTTTAAGGTTTTTTGAAGTTGGGCAAGACTCTGCTACATTTTATACTAAGAGAAAATTTGCTTTACTCCTTCTTTTCTTATAAGATATTCTAAGTAAGTAGTAATAGCTAGCTCAGCCAATTCACCTGTAGATGGTAGAGTATCTATTCTTTCTTTTTGAATTCAACAATTTATTACATAAGATCTGATGGTAAACCATGATAGCTATACAAGATAACTATTTAAATACAGAATAAGAAATGAAATGAAAATGAAAGAAAGAAAAGAAATCAAAAGTAGGTGACATAAAACCATATAAGAAGATTCAAGAGCTATATGACTAAATCTATATAATGCCTTCTTGAAAGCAAAATATGCCTGGATTAAATTTGAGAAATGTAAGAATATTATCACAAACTTCATTCAGCTTGTATTTACACAACCAGTATACCAATTTTCACAAACTAAGTTGTACTGGAAAGCTCCAAATAATGACTATCTACACATATATAGGATGTACAAAAGTGACAATAGATTACTGAGATATCAGACTATCAGTAACTACAAGTTTTATTGGCTATTTATCTTAGAAACAACTAAATGAATTCCCATGATCAAAGTTGCATTGGAAAGTACTCATCAAACAGTTTCTAATGATATATCATACATCATATAGAGATTAATATTTATAGAGATACAAGCATATCAATATACAAACCTGCTTCTTTCCTCTTATCATCATCTTGCATGGTAGCATCTATTGGAAATTTAGTGGATAAATTGTTTTCTTCTTCTAACTTCAGCTCTTCTACAATGACTAACTCACAAGCTTTCTCAATACTAACTGTGTTTCCAAACAACATGAGGATGGACTTTCCTACAGGACCAATTCCTGATAATTATGATGAAGTGAGAGGTAGAAACCTCTCTACTAACAGAAGTATATCTAGAGACATGTCAATGTCCTCAACAAAGTCATCAGTTGTATATCATGAAAGAATGGTATACAACAACTTGAACAACAACAACAAACCAATGGATCCAACTCCTGCATTGTCCTATAAGACAGAGCAGGAAAGAACACTTCACTTCAGCAAGGTAGCTAAACAGCAGAAACATACGAGAACAAATGGTGGAAACATTGAGGCAACTGTGGCACATAGCACAGAAAACAAAGGTATCATCAACATCCAATTACAATATGATCCACAGGCCTTAACTAAGCCAGAGCTCTGGAGCAGCTCATTTCACCCAATTTCATTACATGGTTTGATCAAACAAATCACATCCAATGCTAAGAATATCAAAGACTCCTTGAACTTCGTGGCAAGATACATTATCAACAAACAGGTAAATAGCAACAAGGTAAATGATCTTGAGGAATTTAAAGGCATGGGAGATTCTATTTTGAACTTCATTTCATTGGTGTATCAAGCTAAATGGGATTCCCTTTACACTGACAACAATTCTACTACTCTTAGAGCAAAAATCTCTTCTAAATTCACTCCAAGAGTTGTGCCAAACCCTAGTAAAAGTAACAAGGAAATTGCTAAGCACATTCCAGCTACTATTAAAAGAGCCCCACTGCCACCTCCCCTCCTGGCTAAATCAAAGAAAGAAGTCAATGTCATTTTGAAATACTTCCAAAGTAACAAAACATTAGCAGAACCCAAAAATCTGAACAGGTCGTATGCTCAGGTATCAAAACAAAATGCAAACACTTCTGAGGTGCTCAAAATCAAAGAATCGTTCCCCACTCTTAATGCAAAGGAAATCGACCAAGTCAATAACATCATCAAGGGCAACTCAAAACCAAAACCCTGCATCCAAATAACTATGAAAGGATCTTCTAAAAAACAAGTAATTGTCCCAATGAGCATTGATAACAACAATACTTTTATGAGAAACTTAGCTACTCATGTGGTGAATATCAACAGACTTCTTAGGAATGCTAAATCAGAGGTTTTGGTCAACTATATTCATTCAGACTCTCTCGAAATTTTGGTTATAACTAATAAAGTATCCCAACAATCCGATCTCCAGATTATAGATCAATACATAAAGAATTCTGAAGATATCAACTCTCTTTGATGTTGTAGCAACCACTCGTCACTCAAGGACAAATGATTTCACAACTAGCAAAGCTCTCCAGTGGGCTATCAAGTAAAGAGTGGGGATTACAAGAGAACTCGACAAGGAGCCCTCGCTGCATT
>Ga0157364_1008338_pt1 | contig 10740 bp, 6 predicted proteins | sample AttsexASBM2_FD_111476 | JGI IMG/M metagenome (GOLD analysis project Ga0157364, IMG submission 111476) | Fungus gardens microbial communities from leaf cutter ant in Ribeirão Preto, State of São Paulo, Brazil - Atta sexdens ASBM2 | ecosystem: Host-associated > Fungi > Mycelium > Unclassified ... | reverse complement strand
TGCATAATTTTACCCGCGAAAAATTTTCCAAAGATTCCGTTGTCGGAATTGCTTTCCTTCAAATCCTTTGCAAGCAGTCCCCCCCCCCCCCCGCCGCACCCCTTATCCGAATGATCGTGGCATGTGTCCATAATCGTGTAAAAAGATTTCACATATAATTTCATCAATTTCATATTTTATCATTCTCTGTTGATGGTTTCTATCTGTGATTTTGTCGCTCAAAACATGCCAGCATTGTAGAAAGAATAGAACATCATCTAAAAATTTAATCGAGATCCATTATCATAAATAATCGCAAATGTATTATTTTATTTCCCTTTTTCTTTTTCTGTGCCTTTTTCTTTACAACAAATTCGACACTTGACGAACGAGATTCATTACCTTTTATGTTTTTCTTTGCAGCAACAAGACAGTTTAGTAAGTATAATTTTCGTATCGTCTGCGGGGCGCCGTAACGTGCTCTTGGGTAAAATGATCATTTGTTTGTGTGTTAGAACATCGTAATGTCCGATCGAGTTTGGGTGAAGATACAAGTGTAAATAAGTACGTTCATTTCATGGTAAAGGCCAAATTTCGAAATACGATAGTCTATATTCATGTCTCTATTTAGCGCCACTTAAACGTGATTCCACATTGCATTACGTTGCATTTATACAATGCAATAAAAATATAGACTTATAAATTAAATAGTAATAATTTTTTAAATCTAATTTACAATTTTAAGATAAATAGCTGTATTGTTTTGATTTTTGACATTTATATAATAGAATTTTATAGAATTATATATTTAATATAGAATTTTAATAATAATTTACTTTTTATAGAATTATGTAATAATATTTAATTTTTTCTAAATTTTTGTTCACCAAATACCGAGATGTTATTTCACCCATCGATCAATTAAGCTATCATGTCTGAGAACTACAGTTAACATTAATACAACGAATATATTGGGATTAATAACAGCAACCGCTTTCTTTCGTTTGACTGCATAATGTTGTATTAACATCTACATTCAAAAACGCGTTTAGTGCTGTGTCTTCAATTTACGCCTCGTAAGCTTCGCATCGTAGCCTGACCAGCACTTATGGCCTTCTCTTATCAGTACGCTTGTAGAAGTTGTCTAAGAAACTGTTATTTTGCGAACTATTAAAATCTCGTACGATATATGGAGAGGAACATTAGCATGAGGAGTTGCAAGGGCTTTGACCAATCCTTTGATGTTTCCAGGGAAAGGGCACCGGGTCAGGGCACAGGACCTTGTTATATGGTAACGCCATATTATTGCGACATCTAAACAGCGACATGGTAAATTACTTTTCTTTATAATAACGCTGTTATGCCACATTAATTTTTCATGGTTACGTAAATCTATGATCGTGATATTGCAGTACCTGGCGTGTTTATCCACGAGTTCGTCGAACGATAAGCTAGCCTTTGACGTCGGTCTACAGGAACATTCTCATGGTCGGTGCAGCGCAATTACGCTTCAACTCTCAATAAATTCTTTTATCGATGTTAACGTTATTTCTTTCTATTCTGGCATTGGCATAATATATCGTTTTGTTAAACATTCATAAATAATTACTTCTTAAATGAAATTATAACTTTTAACAGAATTGAAACAAAATTGTTTAAAGTTGCATGTAAAGCTGATAAATTTTTGATGGGTCGAGAAGTATGAATGGAACCTCGTGATCGTTCGAAATTTCTTAAAGTTTTATTCTCGAAGGTGAGGCATGTTGGTGGACTGTACACCCCGCCTCCAAGCAGAGATCCGAGGGTGAGAAGGTACGTGTGGGTGACGATCTTATTCTGGTATCTGTTGCGACCGAACGATATTTGGTAAGTTTGACAAAAGATTATAATATTTCCAAAGATTTCTTATGAAATAGAAAAAGAATTCATGTCTCTCTCGTTTCAGCACACGACGAAAGAAAATGACCTGTCAGTGGTGAACGCATCTTTTCACGTGACGCATTGGTCGGTACAGCCATATGGAACCGGTATTAGTAGAATGAAGTATGTCGGTTATGTCTTCGGTGGTGATGTGTTGAGATTCTTCCACGGAGGCGACGAGTGCTTGACGATACCGTCGACATGGAGTCCAGCACCCAGTCAAAAGTAAGCTCTTTTAGAGGGATAAAATAATCTCTTTTATAATTACAAGAGCGTAAAATTATTAAAAAAATTATCGTTATTTTGAAAATAGGAGAGAGGATAGAAATAATCGTTTTACAGATATTTTCTTCGTGGTTTTACAGCCTCGTAATCTACGAGGGCGGTAGCGTGATGAGCCAAGCGAGATCGTTATGGAGATTAGAGCTCGCCAGAACAAAATGGGCGGGCGGCTTCATCAACTGGCTACATCCCATGCGGATCAGACACTTGACAACTGGACGTTATCTTGGTGTGAAGGAGAACAACGAGCTCTATCTGGTCGATAGGTTAATATTTATTTTTAGAAAAGTTCAAGGGTCATGGCAATTCTTAGAGGATCATGATAATGTTCCCGAAATTCCGATTTTTTTTCCAAGGAATGAGGCGACAATTGAAACCTCGACGTTCTGGCTGCGGCAAGAGAAGGATGATCAAAAGATTATTCTTGAGGACAAAGATCTGGAGGTCATCGGAATGCCGATTATAAAGTATGGTGATTCTACCGTGATTATGCAACATGCCACCACGTGCCTCTGGGTGTCCTATAAAGTAAATAAAAAAATTAATTTTTCTAAATTTCTTCTAAAACTAAATATCAAAAATAATTAAATAATTACTTGTAATAAAAGTTACGATAGTAATTCTCACGAGACTTATCGCGATATTGTTTTAGTCATACGAAACAAAAAAAAAGGGCGTCGGAAAAGTTGAAGAGAAACAGGCAGTACTTCATGAAGAGGGTAAGATGGACGATGGTTTGGATTTTTCCAGATCACAGGAAGAAGAATCTCGCACTGCTCGTGTCATCAGAAAGTGCAGTAGCTTATTTACTCAATTTATCACGTAAGTTTTTGTAGTTTAAATTTTTTGTAGTTAAATATTTTTAAAATGTAAAAAGAGATAAAAGAAAATTATGTACTATATATAGAAGTATGAAAGACAGATAAAAAATATCGGATATCAAGTAGAGAGAAAACGGGATAAGAATTTACTAAAAATACCGAATACGTTTTAGAGGCCTAGAAACGCTGCAAGTGAATAGAAGAGCGTCCATGTTTTTTCAAAACGTAAATCTTAATGAAATGGTAATGTGTCTTGAAGACTTGATCAATTACTTTGCTCAACCCGAGGACGACATGGGTAAGAAGATAATCTTACATAATATTATAATTTTTAAATCTTTCTTTTTTTCTTAGTCTCTCTCTCTCTCTCTCTCTCTCTCTCTCTTCAGATTATTTTGCTAACAATAGATTCTTTCAGAACACGAAGAGAAACAGAATAAGTTCCGAGCTCTCAGAAATCGTCAGGATTTGTTCCAAGAGGAGGGTATATTAAATCTGATCCTCGAAGCTATTGACAAGATTAACGTAATTACTTCGCAAGGATTTCTCGTTGCTCTTTCCGGCGACGAGAGCGGTCAGGCTTGGGATCAGATATCCGGGTATCTTTATCAACTACTGGCAGCCATTATCAAAGGAAATCACACCAACTGCGCTCAGTTCGCCAATAGTAATCGTTTGAATTGGCTGTTTAGCCGATTGGGTTCGCAGGCTTCCAGTGAGGGAACTGGAATGTTGGATGTACTTCATTGTGTTCTGATTGATTCGCCGGAGGCTTTAAATATGATGAGGGTAAATTGCTTTTGCAATGTAGATTAGCTATTTGACAAACAATAATATTCTTACAAATAAAGCTTTTATAGAATAAGTTAAATCTAATAAAAATTTATATAAAATGAATCTAATTTTTTTAGGATGAGCATATAAAAGTAATTATTTCTTTGCTGGAGAAACACGGTAGAGATCCGAAAGTTCTGGACGTCTTATGTTCGCTATGCGTCGGTAATGGTGTCGCGGTACGCTCTTCACAAAATAACATTTGCGATTTTCTGCTGCCTGGAAAAAATTTGCTCCTCCAAACGCAACTAGTAGATCATGTGGCAAGCGTTAGACCGAATATATTTGTCGGCAGAGTTGAAGGCTCGGCTCTTTACCAAAAATGGTATTTCGAGGTGACAGTGGATCACATTGAACAGACGACTCACATGATGCCGCACTTGCGAATCGGATGGGCGAACACCGCCGGGTAAATTAAGTTAGATTATATTTTTTAAGTTCTCATTTATAATGTAAAGTACATGAAATGAAAAAACGGTTTTACTAAAGTATCTAAAAATTTAAGTATAGATCTGAAAATAATTTTGTTAAAATCATCAAAATAATTATGTAAGGTATATTCAAGCTGATAATTAAAATGTTAACATTTTTTACAGCCGTACTTATCATGCTTGAGTTTTCTACGTAATTATTTTAATAATCCAACAAAAATATTTTCATATCTGTATCTATCTAAATTTTTAGATACTTCAGTGAAATCGTTCTTTCCGTGTATTTTGGCTATAATTTATTAAAGTGATAATCATATATCTTTGGTATTTAATTAAGTTTTAAGTTTCGTATTATCAGGAAATTTAATAAAGCAAAATTTTTTCCTCACAGTTATATGCCGTATCCCGGTGGCGGTGAAAAGTGGGGTGGAAACGGCGTAGGTGATGATTTGTATTCGTTCGGATTCGATGGCGCTTATCTATGGACCGGCGGTAGAAAGACACAAGTAGTTCAAAGTGCCACCGAGCCTTACATACGAAAAAGCGATGTGATCGGTTGCGCTTTGGATCTAACGGTGCCGGTGATAACGTTTACTTTCAATGGCACTCACATTATGGGCTCTTTTCGGAACTTTAATCTAGATGGCATGTTCTTTCCTGCTATCAGTTGCTCGTCTAAACTCTCCTGTAGATTTTTGTTGGGTGGTGATCACGGTCGATTAAAGTTCCAACCACCGGAAGAATTTTCGCCGCTGGTGGAAAGCCTGCTACCGCAACAAATTCTGTCACTGGACCCATGTTTCTATTTTGGTAATATGAATAAGGTGGTTCTGGCGGGTCCATGGCTGGTTGAGGACGACACTGCCTTCGTTCCAGCTCCGGTCGATACTTCCATGGTCAACCTGCCTGCCTATGTCGAGCAGATTAGAGATAAATTGGCGGAAAACATCCACGAGATGTGGGCGATGAATAAAATCGAAGCCGGTTGGATCTTCGGCGAGGTCAGGGATGATCTTAGAAAGATACATCCCTGTATAGTACAATTCGAGCGACTACCAGCCGCGGAAAAGCGCTATGATACTCAATTGGCTGTGCAGACTCTGAAGACCATTTTGGCACTGGGATATTACATCACCATGGATAAGCCTCCATCTAGAATAAAAACTTTGAGGCTGCCAAATGAACCATTTTTGCAAAGTAGTGGATATAAACCAGCTCCTCTTGATCTATCTGCGATCACGTTGACTCCCAAAATGGAGGAACTCGTAGATCAATTAGCAGAGAACACGCATAATCTTTGGGCAAAGGAAAGAATCAGTCAAGGATGGACATACGGATTGAACGAGGATTCGGAAATGAGGAGAAGTCCCCACTTGGTACCGTATCCAAAAGTCGATGAAGCTATCAAAAAAGCCAATCGAGATACAGCCAGCGAAACCGTCAGGACTCTCTTGGTTTACGGATACATGCTCGATCCACCCACTGGAGAACAGCATGAAGGTGAGAATTTTAATCCTGGCTAAATGTACTTGTTTATTTAAAAAAAACAAATCAAGTTTATTTCATCAAAGATAACACTGTATCTTTTTTTTCAAGTATTTACGAAACATATGTATATGTATATACATATATAAAACATTACTGCTATTAATTTAATATTAATTACAATTTGTAATAATTAATTACCATACAAATAAAAATTATTTTCGTTCTCCTAAAGTCCTAAATTTTAATTTGTATTTGATTGTTCGTAAAACCTTAATTGTGTGTATTAAATTCAAATAGCGATTATCTTTTAGAATTTTTAGAGATTTAGACATATTTTTTAAGATTTTGATAGATTATATGTATATATTAATATAATATTAATATTTACTTTCTGATATTTTTAGCATTGCTTTTGGAGGCAAGTAGATTACGACAATTATCCTTCAGGACTTACAGGGTTGAGAAACATTATGCAGTCAGCAGCGGAAAATGGTATTTCGAGTTCGAAGTTCTCACAGCTGGACCTATGCGAGTCGGTTGGGCGAAAGCCGATTGTATGCCGGGAAGTATGCTAGGCAGTGATGAAAATACTTGGGCATTTGATGGTTATAACGTAAGTGTTGATAATTTCTCTTTTCATAATTTAACATTCAAAATTAGAACGACAATATTCATTGAAATTTGATGAAACAATTTTTCCAATCGTTAGGATGATAATTCGGCATCTTTTTAAAATATTAGATTTTTATTTCGAATTAAGTAATGAATAAATAAAATGAACAAATTAAATAAAAATATCTTTGTGCAAATTAAATTAAAATTTGCTTCACCTTTTATTAAAAAGCTATGCAATATTTTCCGTAATTTTAAATATATTGTAATCACGAAAGGTGAAAATTTTATATAGACTTTAAAGTTCATTTTTTTTACTAATTTAAAGTTCATGTTTAATTTATTTTTATGAAAATATTAATCAAGGAAGTTGCGCGCAATCACAGAAATTCTTATGTTGTAAGAATGCAAATATTAATTAATTATTAAATATTAATTAATTAAATATTAAGCGCTATATGGCTCTTATTGCGATCTCTGAAACATGAATAATTCATAAGAACATGAATGTCAGGTGACTAAAGTGCACGCTGGCACCCACGAGTCATTTGGTCACAAATATCAAGTGGGCGACATAGTTGGATGTTTCATTGATGTGGCAGACCGAACGATCAGTAAGAGTCCCATTTTCCAAATTAGCCGATCTTAGAGGCCCCATATACGTATACACATCTTTTCTTTTCCTGAGTTTTCTCGTCACTACTATTGTCTTTGTCTCGCTCTATATGTTTCTTTTCATGTTGACTTTGGTTTTATATCTTACATCCTTGTCCCAAGACAAATAAAATCGCTGGTAATATTTCATTCGGCGAAGTGTGGCTTGATCTTTATCGATATCGAGGGAGGAAAAACCGCGTAATTTCCTCGAGATATCTTACTTAATTATATATTATGCCGAACCTTTAATATCGCATGAGTATAAATGACATCGAGAGCGATATTAATAGCAATAGAGAAGATAAATGTGTACAAGGTGTTTAAGACCGCGGACAAAAATAGAGCGGTTGGATTACCGGTCTGTCCTGATCTTCACGAGCGAAAGTAACCTTGAACTGGTGAACCATTCTGTTTTAAAGGAGGAAAAAGTATACTCGGGCACGGCCGAAACGTTCGGCAAACAATGGCAGGTCGGAGACGTTGTCGGTGTTTTCCTGGATCTAATTGACCGAACGATTAGTAAGACGGAATTTTTAAGCGAACGCTTTAGCTGCCATATCTCAAGCTATACACATACGATTTGATCTCTGGTGATAGATTACTGGATACAGACATTGCGATTTTTAACACGAACCGTTTTGCTCTGCATAGTTATTCGCGTTAGATAGTTCTTTAACACATAATATTAGATCTCTATACAATATCTAGATCTTTAATGTAATATTAACCGAGTAGATATTATGCAAATTGTATTGAAAACAAAAATATAACAGCGTAAAAAATTGAATAAATAATCAACAAAATTAAAATAATATTTAATTTGCAGAACACAATGTAATTTTAGAATCATTTGATGTTAGAATCATTTGATGTAATAAATAGACATTTATTAGGCAAAATTTTCGCGCCATGCACTTCGAGGAAGAGTCATTCCATTAATGCTTTCTTGATAAAAAAAAAACTCCGTTGTGACGGTTACTTAAACTTTAACTGAGGAAATCATGCATTTTTCACACAAAATTATTTCATCTTGTTATTTTAACACACTTCTTTATGGGGTTAACCACAAAACCAGAAACAGTCCTGGTTTCTACCATCATTAATAATACCGCATTCTCTCAAGCGATGAAAATCATAATCTGCCCAATGTCTTCTCCGGTATCCAGTACTCTACTCAGTGTTTATACTGTCAGCGACAACAGTGCTTCTAATTCACCTACTAATCACTAACACTAAGGTGACCCCAGATATTATATATATCGATCATATCATGTACATTCTGAAACAGTAATCTCCGAATATACAATTGTTTTACGAACACAAAAACACACGATAAAACTTTTTCAAAAATGTCATAGTCTCTTTGTCTTTTTAAACTATTTATCTTTCTCTAAATATGATATTTTCTAAACTATTAATTATAAACTATTACCAAATACTGCACGTGAACGTGTATGGGTTAAACTATCGAATAAAAAATATTGAAGATCTCTCATTGTCCTGTTTATGAATTGTTAAACTATTTATTTTTTTATCTCTATATATATTTACATTTTGTTATTTTTTATTATAAGAGTTATTACTTAATGCATCTCTCTCGTCTGTGTATGATAATATTGCACATATTTGATTTTTAGTACATCACTTTCAAATAACGCCGCTTGCATGCATATTTCGTTTGATTTTGTGTTAATGGGTCATATGAGTAATGATAAAATGAATGCTTCATCTTCGAATTTTGAAATATTTTAATATTTTTATTCAATGGATGAAAGCAGATGCTTTTCATGCGGCCTTTAACACTTGCTTTGCTATAATTTGTATTTACAAAGTATTTCAAGCCGTTAAGAGAATCTTATTAAAATTCCTAGTACGATTATTTTTTTATACAAATTGTAAGAGCTTGCGTTTTATATGTCATAACATTCGATATTTACGAATTGTAATAATTATTTATCGCCTAATTAGATTTCTGTTTTTTTTCTAATAAGCCGAAACGAATGTTTGACAATTAAAATTATTGAGTAAAAGATATATCACTTGATAATTATTATTGTTACTTTATTTTGTACAATTTTCTGAATTATATTGTTCGTTTCGACTTTTCACAATGCTCAATGTATATCGCAATACAAATCGAATTACGAATGCGAATTACGTTATAGGTTTCTCCTTAAATGGAGAACTGCTAATGGATGCACTTGGCGGTGAAACTTCTTTCGCCGATGTGCAAGGCGACTCTTTCGTGCCTGCGTTTACTCTTGGCGTTGGGCAAAAGGCAAGATTAACATTCGGCCAAGATGTAAACACCCTGAAATTTTTTACTACTTGTGGTTTGCAGGAGGGCTATGAACCATTCTGTGTGTAAGTTTTGATTTCTTTATTAAAATGAAATACAGCAAGTGACAGAAAAAAAATTAATATCGTTTATTAATTTTTTCAGGAACATGAATCGTTTAGTCACGTATTGGTACACGAAAGATCAACCCATTTTTGAGAACACCGACGACATGGCCGACACGCGAATCGACGTGGCTAGGATACCAGCTGGTTCCGATACACCGCCATGTATGAAAATCTCTCACAACACGTTCGAAACCATGGAGAAGGCTAATTGGGAATTTCTACGATTATCATTACCTGTAATTTGCCAATCTAGTTTCATAACAGAGGGTGAGAAGTTGCGCAGATGGCAGGAGATTAAAACGCGACAGAACAGACTTTTAGCGGAGCAAATTGAGCAAGGGCAGCAGACAGCACCGTCAGGTCATTTAGAACAGATTATGAAATCCGGCTTCAGTATGAGCGATATCAAAGGTAATTACGTAGAAATCATTAATTTAAAAATATGGTTTGTGATTTATATTCGAAATATATATAACACATAAAAAATGTTTAATTAAAATAAAAATAATTCGTGGCTTCAAAAATATATCAAATATAAGAACTTTATATATTTGACTTATATTTGAGAAATCTTTTTAAATTTATTCATAAGTTGTAATTTAAAAAAAAATTTTAGATTGATTGATGAAAAGATTGATTGGTTTTTAAATAAAACTATTCAATCTAGCAATAATGTTGCAGTTATTTAGTAATGATATACCGATTATAATATTATGCAAAAAATTTAATACAAATATTACTGAATAGGACTGCAAAGAAATTATTCGGAAGATGCAGCTGAAGCGGACGAGATGATGAAAGAATCACCGCTTCCTATGCAAAGAGGTAAGCCTGCCAGACCGCCCAGGAAAAGTTCATTTTATGGATCACGTTTAGATAACGCGATCAGTGACGCTGAAATGAATGGATATGGCGAAATGAATGGTGACATAAAGGATGAGAAGAAGAAACGCGGTCGCTCACCTTTTCGGTAAGTTTATGAATTATATTAATAACTATTGTCTGTAGTGACTGTTGTAAAAAACAAATTGACTTCGATACTTTGACTTTGTTAGCAAGCTTAGCAAAGAAATGGAGGATGCACCGTAAGTTTTTTTAAATTTTTTTTCCAACGCTATTATAAAATATAATCATTAATATTTTTAATTCAATGTTCGATATCTCAATAATTAATTGAACAATATTGATTTTATTTTATTTTGTTATTAAAATTTTATTTTTTTGTTTTTAATAAATTATTTAATTGATTCTTATCGTGTGCACAGGTTCTTCTCGCGTAAAACGAAATCACCGGAGACAAAGTCAAAAAC
>Ga0157364_1008337_pt1 | contig 10741 bp, 4 predicted proteins | sample AttsexASBM2_FD_111476 | JGI IMG/M metagenome (GOLD analysis project Ga0157364, IMG submission 111476) | Fungus gardens microbial communities from leaf cutter ant in Ribeirão Preto, State of São Paulo, Brazil - Atta sexdens ASBM2 | ecosystem: Host-associated > Fungi > Mycelium > Unclassified ... | reverse complement strand
GCAATTTTATATGCATATGTCATTTTTATCCCGCCCCGTTTAGAATACAAATGAAGGGGAGTATGATATTTCTTGGTGCAACTTTGGTTGCAGTGAATTGCGAGTCTCTTGGTTTTGATCTCACTTGCACTTTTAATTTCGCGTACGAGTGGCATCAGGAGTAATCTGTAACTTGGTGTAATTGCCGTGTGATTGCCGAGACACACGACGGTAAGCATGAATTAAAAAATGCACTCGATTTTTTTTCTTAATCGAAAAAAGAAGCTCGTAATTAGAAATCTCACTGTTTATAAATAACACAGAAACGTGAATGCTGAAGCTATCGTGTCTCTTCTTGCGTTTTTCCATTCTAATTCGATAAAATATATGCGCAATCGCTTTCCCAATCGCGCACGAAACTTTTCGTGCGCCGCTGTTTAGTCAGCGATTAAGACGGTTTCCTCGGTATTACATAGTCATTAACGGAGATTGTGTTGCTTGTTGCTCGTTGTACTCACGACCCTGCGTACTCTCTGAATCACGTCGATTGAGTAAGAGCCAGCCTTCTTTTTTCCACACACGTACCACGATATGTGTGTCGTGTGACTCGATACGGCGAACTACGAGATCACGTATAAAATGTAAAAAAAACTTTATTTGACGAAAGAGACATGTCGATTACGTAACATCGTAGGATCATAGAAATTTGCATAGGGCAGTTTGCAACGTTCTTTATTGCGATCTTCTTTGTGAATTTTAATGCAACGCTTCTCATAAATTTCTTCATTTGACATTAGCTTTAAATACCGGTCGCAATACACAGTAGTCTCCGACATATAAATCTTGTCACGTATTTTCCTACATTAATTTAATTTCCGCATATTCTTTAGCAACGCAGCAAGTGTCTAGCACGTGCTATTTGTTTTATATAAATATATGTTTTTCAAGAATCTTTTCTTGAAGTACGTGTCGTAGAAGAAATTTATAAATCATTTTTTTTGCTTGAATGTTTAAAGAAATCTGCTCATACATTAATATTAAACAGTAGCAAACGTTTATTAACTTTTTCCGTTAAAGAGTTAATATTCGGAACAGTTTTATCGTGATATTCTTGTATAAATTCAAGGTAGCAAGCGATAATTATGGTGTGAGTACAAAGTATTAAGTTATACTCATAATGAAGATTAGTGTGAAGTAAATAAAAATATGTAAGATATTAAAATATGTAATATTTATTGGATTAAATTATAAAAATACAAAAGAGACGTATACATAGTTCAATAATCTTTATGTCTAAATTATATAAAAATGAATTTTTTATCTATATATAAATGTAATCCGATTAGCTAATGAAATGGACAATTCTAGTTATTAAGTAAAAAAATGTAGGCGGCTTTATGGAGGTCAAGATCAGCATAAGACACAAAATTCATATATGTGATATGTCTGCACATCAAATTACCATTAATTATGGTAAGGAAGCTTAACTTCAATGTCAATGCAAAGTGCGACGAACAGCCAAGCTTATTTATGACGACGAAAAATCGACTCACGTTAGTATTAGATATGCTTTTGAACTTAGGAAAATAATTAATTAATCGTGGTTTAATTAATATTTAATATTATTCAAATTGAAATTAATAATGCACAATCATATATAGTTTATTATTAAATATATAGTATCATTATTATATTATTATTAGTATTATTATATATATTAGATATAGTTATTAAAATACATAAAGTATTTCCAAGAATAAAATCTTTGCGCGACATTGACCGAGTTTATGCTTTCTTTCTTTTAAAATGCGACTAATTCTTTTGTATGTAAAATGATGTCGTGAGATCGCAAAATTCCATGCGCGGCAATTAATTTTATCTCTAAAAGACAGGAAAGTGCTTGATGAATGTGATGGCATAAAATGCATTATTATGTATGAATATTTTCATTAGTATATTACATTAGTATATACGAATAATTTCATTAGTATATACGAATTATATATCGGTAGTGAGATCGACAATTAATTGTACGTAAATTTAATTATGTAACATAAATCGATGAAAATAAGCGGCACACGTCAAGATTTTCTTTGTCTGTTGTGATTCTACAAGAAATCGCATTTTGTAACGTTCATTGTATAGTCAATTCGATGCAATGTCCGATCTTAAAAAAAGATTTTATTAATTTATTATATATATATATATATATATATATATATATATATATATATAAAAGATTTATTAATCCCCTTTTAAATTAAATTTTTTTTCGATATCTGTTTAGTTTATATTATTTATTTTATTTAAAAAGAAAAATACAAAAAATCGCTTTTTAAAAATAAATATTAACTTTCATGAAAATTATTAAATAGATAGATAGATATTAAAAGAGTTATTAATATTTTTTTGTTCTAAAAGGAGCAGTAGTCTTCTTGCAGTAGTCTTTATTCATTAAATATGTCTGCAAAAATTTACGCCTCAGAGAATTCAGTAATGACTTTTGGGTGCGTTGATATACCGGAAGTGATGATTACCGCAAGGTAAATTCCTTTCGGATCCTGGATGGCAGAAACTGTCGCGATTTTGTGAGTCATTGAAAACGTCATATTATAATAATTATCTGCGTGATGATGCTGCAGGTAAATGAGGGATTATTTCCTAGAGATAAATGACTAGTGAAAAATTGTTTCTAATCAACATTTCATCATCTTCAAATATATTTCAGTAATGTACAAATATAAAAAAATAAATATTTTCTAGTGAAAATTACTTTATAGATTATTAACATTTTCTTTAGATATTGCACTTTAATTCCCAGTTTTTACTTTTTCTTTAATTATAACATTTTTATAAGTAAATATCTATTAAATTATATCTATTGAATTGAAAAAAAGTGATTGAATTTATAAAAAATTGTTTCAATAGAAACATACATGGATTATCATGAAAAAAAATTTCTGATAAAAAATAAAAAAATTATTAAATATGTAACTATGTAATGGCGACAATAAAGAATAAAAATTAAATTACCTACTGCGATGAATTTCAAGTGTCGCCATCGACGAAGAAACTTGCAAGATGCTAGATAGAAAAGTGATAGTACTGACAACTTCTTAGCCTACCATATGATGGTAAAGAATAACCATCAAACGATGCTAACAGACAAAAGCTGCGAAGATATATTATACAAATTATGTATGTTTACAGTTATTTATTTTATTATATCCAAATAGAAAGAAACGATTTTAGTCAAAATATTGCAAAATTAAAGTATCAAAATTTATTTTACTAAATGTAGATCCTTTTAGCTTAGAAAAATAGAAGATATTATCATATAAAAGGTAACAGTATGTAAAAGGTAGCTATACGAGAATTCTACTTTATCTTTGAACAGAATGTTATTTTTATTTCTAGAATTTTCATATCTCTCGGTAAGTTCAATTCCTGTGGATAAAAATTCTAATTTCTTATCTTATTTGCATTAAACTAAACTATTGCATGCGATTCAGTGGCACCATAATCTATAATTATCAACATTTAATATATGACATGAGTTGTCAATATATCGTTGCCGCAATCATCCGGTCAAATCATTAGCGATCTAAAGGAATTTTGCTCTTACGCAAATTTTAGCGTTTGGCACGAATCGACTTACTCAATCGAACCGTTTCAATCGAAATACGTGCGTATAGCATGTGAAAGAACGGAATTTTAGTCAGTTTAACTTGTCAGGATTGGTAAAAAAATATGGTTTAAACATTTTAAAATTGTTGTTTTAAACATGTTTTTTACAATATATTTTTTATAATAATACTTTAAAGAATATTTGAAATGTTAAAAACATATTTAAGAAAAAACATAATGTTTTATTATCTTAAAAAAAAGCATTAGTCTTTTGTCAACTTGTATACTAATTCGCTTGTGCGTTACATAACTATAAGCACACGTATATATACATATGTATATTATTTAACTTTATAATAAACAAATTATAAGAATATAACAAAAATTATTTCTTAATTTTCTTAAATTCACTGAAACGAATATTTTGATTTTCTAATCTACTCTCAAGATCACTTTTTTAGCTTGCTATTACGCGTTTTATATATATATATATATATATATATATATATATATATATATATATATACGCGTTATATATACGCACGTAAATGTCATAATCTTTGACGGACGTGTTAGTTATGTCAGCTAACGGAATGCTAAGAATTTAACAAGTGGACGTCTCTATTGGAGCGTAACGTTGTTGTCAGAACTGCTTTTATAATTTGAATATTTCGTAATTAAATTCTACACGTGCGAAAAGCTAAAAAAGTAACATTAGAAATAAATTGCTAATAGATGATAATTAATAAAGCTTACCATTCAGCATATATATTTTTCTATATTATTTTCTTTTTTCTTTGTACTTTTATCTTTGTTTTATGATTTAATATTTATTATATTATTATTATGTTTGTATTGTCTTAATATTTTTCAAATATTTTTATACTTGATTAAAAACTATTTTAGATAAATTGCAATGTTAAATTAATAATTAAAAATAATTGCAAATTATAGTTTTTGTGAACGTTATTTTATTTATTGCAACAACAAATACAATAAAATTAATTTCTAAGTATTCCCCAACATTAAATTTTAAGATTATTAAAAATTGACTGATTTTCAGTATACAAAAATTATTTGATTTTTAATTCGAAACTCAATTTAAATAATTTAATTAAAAAAAATTAAGTTATTTTATATGCTTGTGGCAATTGAATAATCGTTCGCACCACAAGCATATGAGAGAAATGTAACACAGAGGCCTAACGTAAGAAGAAGAAGTTATTTTAATTTAACCACATATAATGTTTTAAACGCATTAATAAGAGAGTAATGATGAGTTTGTCATTAGCGACTAAATATGATCTAAAGTATAATTTTGAAATTAGAAAAGTGTGATTGAAACACTGTATTGTGTAACATTGGAGCAGATATATTGCAATTGTAGAGCGTTATTACAGCTGTTTTCTTGGAGGGGTTTATTGCGATTAATCGGAAGTTATCTAATAACACCCGTTTAGACCCGCATTTACCGTAGAAAATAGCAGAAAATGAGAGCGCTCAACGCACACGAGAATTGGCCTAATTTTGCCAGTCTGCTTGTAAACCATATAGGCGTAGTTACGACATACAATCCCTCGTTTACGTGTTTCTTGCTGCAGGTACCGTTCGATTCCAGATCGGTCGCAGTAATTCTCTAACAATCGAATATTTCAAAAGATTGTGTAAACACAAGCACTGATGGGAAACGCAGGACCTTTGATCTATATCGAGCCATTGTTAATTCTGTTATATTTTTTATTCTCGCGATCGAAATAAAAATATTGCATTTCAAACTTTTTTCTCCTCCAAGTCATTTCTTCTGAGATTAATTAAATCTGCGACACGTAACTCGCCCTTGTTTAATATTTCTAAAGGTCTCGCTTTGAATGCGATACATATAATTATTAAGAAGTTAATTATTAAGAAACATGAAATCTGCAATGTTAATCAAAGTAATTCCAAGTGTAATCGCAACGTACGTGAATAATTTGTGTCTGCATGATACTTCCTCCTTTCTATATATTTACAAGCTGCAGACTGATACTTATTCGATCAATTTGAATGACCGCGATCGTTAATTCTTCTAATGTCAAGATATTGATATCTCTAATTGCAAGTGACACGTGTCTGTAGAATCGTTTTTCAATAAGTTTCACGTGATCTTTACCGGAACTTGAGACGGTTTCTCGCCTCACGTTTTGTGTGAATAACGAAGCGGAAATTGGATTGGAGTGACGGGAATAACGGCCTTGCTTCACTTCAAGCATAGTTTTATAAAATTCTATGCGTAATAGGCCATAGATACTTAGCGATTATACAATTTCAGTGCGTGTTAAGTAATTGATATTTAAATTAAAAGCACAATAAAAGTAATATTGTTTAATTATAACTAATAATATGAAATAATCTACATCTAAAATATAGTTTTTACAATCACTACATTTAATATGAAATAATTTACATCTTTTATAATTTATAATTTTTACATTTACATTTATAATAAAATATAGTTCCTACAATCACTACATTTAATACGAAATAATTTACATTTTTTATAATTTATAATTTTTTACATTTACATTTATAATAAAATATAGTTTCTACAATCATTATACATTTTTATCAAGAGATTTAAATTTAATTAACAGAATGTTTTATTATACCTGAGAGAATTTTGTTGTATTATATAGTGATTAAAGTGAATCTCGAGACCCCAAGACGACACTTAGATTGAAATGCAATCGACCGTGAACCGGACACGCACTCGTAGTCCTTGATACGCCGGAATTGTGTGTAGAGTGATTTATAGGAACGTTCACCCGCTAGCCGGAACTAATGGAAGAAGAAATCTAGAAATACTATTTGATCTCATGAACTTTATTTCGTAATTAATGATAAAATTTAACAAAATTTAACACTCTCGTAGGACGTATCACACATCTTAAAACAGAACGTGCATCTCAATTATTTTTGAACAGAATATAATTGTGAATTTGTTATATAATATTTTTCTATATGTATATTATCGGTTTTCCGACCAAGTCAAAATAATTATTCAAGGAGCATAAAAGATATTATTATGCGATAATCTATTTATCTTTCATATATAATGATAAACGTTTCGATCTTAGATTAAATCATCTTCAGTATCAGAACAAAGTTATAAAATGTTTTTAGTCTTACATTATTTAATGCCATATAAATTTTACATATATACTTGTATGATGTTCTTGTAATCAATCTGTAATCTCAATCAATCCTCTTATTTCGTCCTATAAGATTACATTTATCTTGTGTTATCCAGATTTCTCCATAAAATAATCGAATTTGGCGAACGGTATATGTCTTTTGGAGGTTCAGAGGAGGCTCAACAGATAAATTTAATTACGTATGACTAGCGTTAACATTACAAGAATTATTATAAAGAAATTGACGATCTTATTATTCTCACAGAAATTGGGTGAGATATTGAATGTTAAATTCGATTATTTTATGGAGAAATCTGGACAAATAACATAAGATAGATATAATCTTATGAGACGAAATGAGAGAATTGATTGAGACTACAAGAACATCATACAAATATATGTACAATATATGTGGCATTAAATAATGTAAGACTAAAAATATATATTTCATAATTTTGTTCTGATAATAAAGATGACCTGTAAATCTAAGGTCGAAACATTTATTGTTATCGTTATGTATGAAGAATAAAGACTATTGCACTAATATTTTGCTTTATATTATTCTCCTTGAATAATTAGATATTATAATATTTTTATTGTATACAGGACCATTTTTGTTTCTAAAATTATTTATTTATAGAAAATTGAACTGGAAATGATCGCTATCGTAAAATCGATATTACGTCAATGTGATACGTTGCAATCAAAATAATCATTTTGAGCAATTAGTTGACCTTTTGATACACCGTATAAAAAATTGATTTTAGCAAGCGGACTTTCATAAATGGAAACTTATATTTCAAGGGTTCTTTATAATTGCTCTACTTTCAGAAATTGAGCGATAATTTTATTTATTACAGCCGGAAATGGACATTCTTTATTTGCGTTCGAAAACGAAATTAGTTCATGGACGTCCAATGCGCGTGACGCGTCCAGTGAATTACCAGTTTGTTGTTTGTAAGACGGTGCTACGCGTTGAAGAAGGCGGGTAATTAGCGCTACAAATGCACCTTTCATGAGGTCAAGTCGTTACCTTCGATGCACAAGTTCGTTAGTCCACAAATACAATTGAGTAGTAAACTTTAAGCCTTAAGAAAATCAATCATAATCGAATGTAAGAAGAATAATCGATTATGATTGATCAATTTCATAAAGCTGAAGGTTTACTATACTTTATCGTGTTTGCAGGGTTAGGCTTGCTCCTCGAACGGATCCTCTCACGCTTGTTGTTCCTTAAGGATTAATTTGGGTCGTCGAGTGGCTCGGTGTGATTGACTCGTCTGTAGATTCGATCCCATGTGTACACGATTTTTCGCGTTTAAGAAGCCGAAAATGACTCCATACGGTGATTAAATAGATTAAGAGAAGTCACAAGCGCCGTTCGGATTCGGCGTTAAACTGTAGATTCTCCATACTGATATTGACTCCGAAAGTGAAATAATTTACTATTACTGGAAAAAGTGAAAGCGAGTCTCTACTCCTCGAAGAGACTCTAAATTGATTTAATAAACACAGTATTACCCAATAAAAAGATCGGAAATCTATACAGGGGAATAATAAGAAGAAAAAGGACATAATTTTGTGTCTTAGGATAAAGTCAGTAAAATAGTTAATTTAATTATTTATATACATATATCATATAATTTTCAGGAATTGAAATGAAATGTGTACGATATATTGTTCAAATTTTATTTCAATTTTTAAAAATTATATGGTATACATAAATAATTAAGTTAACTATTTTACTGAAGAGGATCCAAATTAAGGACTGAAATGTTTTACTTATTTAATTGTTATATACAATAAAATTTGATTTGCAATTATATCCAGCATTGACTTATTTATTCTTAATTGATTTAATTTATTAGAGCCTGTAGAATTTCTATTGTCTTAAGGATTAAATTTTCATAAAATTGGCGCGGTTATATCTAGCGCCTCGGAATATTTTGAATTATTATTTCGATGACTCAAAGTTTGCATTTTTGCAATTATATTAATGTAACTGTAATTTATATAATTATGCGTATATTATGCATAATACTTCTGATAATACTAATGGGCTTGGCAAGACAAAATTGTGTAAAAATATCGGAAAGAAGGCAAAGTTAGATGTTTATCGTCCGTGGGACGATCAGCGTTGGTCTTGATAGCAAGGTTATATTTTCTTTGATGAATATAGAGCAGTCTTGTATCCTTGATTTAAAGAATAATGAAGGCATGATTATATTATAACTGTAATGATAAAGTCGATTGATTAATAAATATAGTTTGACCATGTGTTTATTGTTTGTTTAAGCTTTTATGAATTGAATTTGCGTTACAAAAATTGCGAAGTTTTATGATTAGTATTATATGACGATAGTCTTTTCAAATTACAACATTACACTTATATTTTTGTATCCATCATTGTAATTTAAATTGATTTTCAACAGAGTGTAGATAGGTAATGATGATTTATTTCTAGTTAATTATAGAGTCAACGATAACTTAATAGCAATTGGAATCACGCTTTGATTATTAAAGTAATGTATGTAAAAAAATTTTAACGGAATAAATAATATGGTAAAATAATGCAAGTGTATAAATTACTTTGATAATAACGAATCCTATAACGCAAGAGATAATTCTTATGGTAATTATCAATAATTAATCTTTTTTTTTAACAATGTTAAAACTGCAATGACGTTTTTGCTTCCGTGTATTGTATCATAAAACATAGTCGAGCGTGATCAATCAATTTACAAGTAAGATCGTGTAGATGATATCTCTGATTTTCTGCATTCGTTCGCGTTGCATCAGATGCGTCAGATTATTCATACATTCACGATTGAAAAGAGTTAGCAATATAAAAAAATCATTGCTCATTACCCTGAAAACTATTTCAAGCACCAAAGCCACAAATGCTAATCGCAGCTTTGTTTGTCAGCCTCATTAGACGCAAATAAATTAATGGACCATTCAATGCCGTAGCATCCTCCACAGACGACATCCCGCATAAACATCAGATTTTGCTTTTTTTCTTATCGCTTCTTTCAACTATATTCTGTTTAATGACTAATGGCCTTGTTATACTTTCATAGGTATCATTACCGTTCCCGTAATTGATTATACAATTTTACGACAATGCTTCACGGTAATTGGCACGTCCTCGATCGATTTAATCAGGATTTTTTTTTTCGGCCCAATTTAATTCGCTTCATCGACCGTCAGGAAGCAATCGAAATCGTGGATTCGAAAATGTATCGCGAAGGTCAATTGAAACTGAAGTAAATAACCGTTATTTTTAATATAATTGTTTGTTAATTGTTTTTTAAGAATAATTCTTTTCTCCTCTCTTTTTTTAAAAATATTTTAATTATACACTGAAAGAAAAGATTGGCTACTGCAGCAAATTAGATTGTAAAATATGGCATAGCATTTTTAGCTGCAGCAGCCAAGTTTTGGTTGCTATAGCCAATCGAAATCCTGTACCAACAACCAAAAATTGGCAAAAACTGTTGCAATTAAATTAAAAGTGTTATGCCATTTTATCGTCTAATATTTTATCGTCTAATTTGCTGCAGCAGCCAAATCTTTTCTTTCAGTGTACATGCTGAAAAAAATAATGTTATATTAACAGCATTATTTTTAGTGTATAAGAGCATTGTAAGCTGTAGAGATTATCTTTCTGCAGTTCATACGTTCGCTGCAACATTAATTACAAATGCTAATAAAACCTATTATTGTTTGAATAATGGGGCAATCTTGCCATCTATTTTCACAGAATTATGAAATATTACCATAAGCAATACAGCTTAAAATAATAGCTCATTAATTGCAATCAACGTTCGCAAAGATGAAACTTGCAAGTCACAGTGTCGATGTATGTACATATGTAATAATTCTTTTTTTATTATAGCAATTAAGGAATTGTTCGTTCAATAAAAAGATTATTGCGCATCTATACGAATCGAAAGCTTGTTTTG
>Ga0157364_1008336_pt1 | contig 10741 bp, 14 predicted proteins | sample AttsexASBM2_FD_111476 | JGI IMG/M metagenome (GOLD analysis project Ga0157364, IMG submission 111476) | Fungus gardens microbial communities from leaf cutter ant in Ribeirão Preto, State of São Paulo, Brazil - Atta sexdens ASBM2 | ecosystem: Host-associated > Fungi > Mycelium > Unclassified ... | reverse complement strand
TCTTTTCAATTTATTTTCCTTTATTCTATTTTTAGAACTAGGGTTAGGATTAGAGTGACAAGATCACGCTGTTACACAGCAGGTCACATCAGATAACACAGTCACAGTCACATGACACATGGAAGAAGATAGAAGGTTCTGAAAGGATGACATCATACAATGTGTGAAACACATGTTGACCTTAAGGCATACACATGGTCATTTAGGGTGGGCTAGAAATAGCTCACATGGACCATTAGGTATTAGTATATAAGGTAGACAGTCCTACACAGAGTTCTCTATCGAGTTCTCTTGTGTTAACCCAATACAAGGTTCATTCTCTTAACCAACCCTAAGGTTTTGAGTTTGTAACATTAGAACTCGATTTCCTTCTCTTGGGACTGTCCAACATAGGACCCTTCCTACTTTTTACTCATTCTCTCATCATCCTCGATGGTGAGCAGCACAGCTCTCTCATCAAGAAGAACAGCCGGACCCTAGGCTTAAGGGGTATACCAACTAGGAGGGGGAATCCTAGTTGTTTTGTTATACCAAAACCCACTGGTGCAGTAAGACATACAACCTTGTATTGTTATAAGACGAGTGTGTGGACAGACTTTGGCTAGGGTTAGGGTTAGCCAGACATAGATAAGATAATATTATTAGTCTATAACAAAGGAAGAGCACGTGACCTGGAAGTCATGTGATATAGGCTAGAGTAGTCTAGAGCAGTCTGAAAGGACTTAGGGTCTAGAAGGATCGAGAAGAGTCTAGAGAAGGAGTTAGAGTTAGGAGTGATGTCAAGAGACAAGGGTTCCTCATAGTGCACATATGGTGTACACATGTATGATGGAGATTAAAGGAGATGATGTAGGACAATAGAGTAGGGTAGAGGGTATGATGTCAGGACACATGTAGGAAGCATAGTGGCCTTAAAGAAAACACATGGTAGATGAGTAATAGGACATGAGGTAGAGGTATGGACATAAGGGCCAGTAAATATTGTTATAGCACAGACCACAATGTATTTATATAAATAGAGAAGCAATGCAGCAAGGGCTCCTTGTCAAGTTCTCTTGTAATCCCCACTACTAGATAGCCAACTGAGAGCTTTGCTAAAGTAAGCAAACTACGAGTGCCGTTCTGGTGAGTGGTTGCTACAACATGTGTGAGTGTTGTTAGATAGTATTTCGAGTAGAAGCCTTGTGCTGCAGTGTCCCCTTGTGACCTGTCCACACAGAGGAATGGTGGGATCTTCTACAAGTCCCATCTAGAGTAGGCATTCTCTTCTTAGAGATATTAGTCAGGCATTTTTTAGGGCAGTAGTTAGTAGGGAAGTAGTTAGGTAGTTAGTAGATGGTGTAGATGGGACAAGAAGAGGGCCTACTATCACCTACAGAGATTTCGGAGTCAGAATACGAGTTAGAGGCTAAGTCCAGTGCAAGATCAGTTCTTTTGGCTCACTAGTTACTACCACCTACCCCACTATCTCTCACATCACCATCATTATCACTATCACCACCACCACCATATTCCATGAGTCAACCTGACTACCCTGCCATTATAAGACAACTTCAGGAACAGATTGCAGCATTGACAGCACAGGTGGGAGTAAGAGAAGGGGAAGGAAATGCACCAGCAGCCACTGAGGTGGTAAAACCACAAACTTTTGATGGGACACTGTCAAAGGTTTCCAGACTCATAGGAGCATGCAGGCTATACGTAAGAATGAGGTTAAGGAAGTCATTAGTGGAAGAACAAATCTAATGGATATTATCATATGTCTAGAGTAGATTAGCAGACATCTGGAAGGAGAACATTATAGAAGAATTAGAGACAGGAGAAATAGAATTCGAGTCAGTAGGAGAATTTTTGGCAGAGATAAAGAAAGAATTTGGAGGAGAAGATGAAGAATCAGTAAAGGTAGTGGAGCTAAAGAAGATCAAACAAGAAGGAAGGACTATGGAGGAGTTTGTGCAAGATTTCAAGAGAACAACAAGAGGAAGTGGATATGAAGGACACCCACTGATTGAAGAGTTCAAATGGGGCATGAATGGGAATATTAGAAGGAAGTTGATGGAAGCAGAGAACCAACTGGCCACTATTGAGCACTGGTTCAAAAGGACAATCGCCCTGGATAGGAATTGGAGGGAGAGCAGAAGGAAAGGCTGAGAGGAAAGAAGGAGAATAATAGGGCACCAGCTCCAAGGTTAAATCAGTGAGAGGCATTTGAGCAATCATTGCCACAGCCTCAAGTTTGGCCAAGGAGGCAGAAAACGCCTTAACAGTGGGCTCCAACAGGACTTGTTCCAATGAAGGGTGTGGAGAGAACAAATGTGGCAATGGTGAGATCCCAACAGCAAGGGGCAGGGTTTCCTCAAAGGAACCCATATGCTATGAATGTGGATAGGAGAGAAAATAGGAATTGTTATGCATGTGGGGGATTTGGACATTTGGCGAGAAATTGTAAGAATAGGAGAACAGGGATGAACAGAAGAATGGAGGTGGATCAGGATACTAATAGTAATTTAAATGGGGAAGGAGGTCTAGGGAGTTCCAACTAGATCTCAGTAACTATAACAGATTCACAATGCTTGCTAGAGTAACAGATAATACATCTATGCATAATCTGGACAAAGGAGATCTTTTAAGAGAAATCACAGTAAAAATAGGATTGGAGAGGATCAATATGCAGGAAGGAATTACAGTGGAAGCATTATTAGATAGTAGTGCAACAGAATTAGTAATGAGCTCAGAGTTTGCAAGAAAGCGGGGATTTAAGTTGAAGAAATTAGACAAGCCTATGTATGTAAGAAATGTGGACGGTCTGCTCAACAAAGAAGGACCAATCGAGCATATGGTAGAGGTAAATATCTACTACCAAGGGCATAGAGAGACAACGAAGATAGATGTGATTGGAGGACAGAAGTGGACAGTGATCTTGGGGATGCTGTGGCTAGCTTGCCACAATCCTGAGATTGATTGGAAAACAGGGGAAGTTAAGATGACAAGGTGTCCAGAGGAATGTAGGAAGCAGTGGAGACCAAAACAAGGAAAACTGGGATGGCAAAAGCAAAAAGAGGAAGAGGCAAAAGAAGAAGCAGAAAAGAAAAGAGAGGAAAAGACAGAGAAACAAAAGAAAAAAAACAGAAGATGGAAAGGACAATGGAGGTAAAAAAGATAGCTGAAGAATGGGAAATTTGGGATGAGGAAGAAGAAGCAGCAAAGTCAGAAGCAGAGGCTAAGAAGTTGGTTCCAGAAAAATTCCACAGGTGGATTAAAGTATTTAGCAAGAAACAGTCAGAGAGGATGCCCACATGGAAAATCTGGGATCACATAATAGATATGAAGGAAGAATTTGTACCAAGGAAGGGGAAAGTGTATCTGTTGTCAAGGGACAAGAGAGAGGAGGTGTGTGAGTTCATTCAAGAACAATTGAGGAAAGGGTACATCAGACTCTCAAAATCGCCTCAAACGGCACCAGTATTTTTCATAAGGAAGAAAGATAGTAAGAAGAGAATGGTACAGGACTATAAATATTTAAATAAATGGACTATTAAAAATAATTATCCTTTACCTCTGATATCGGACGTAATAGAAAATATTGGTATGAAAAAAGTATTTACAAAAATGAACTTGAGACAGAGTTATAATAATGTATGGATAAAAGAGGGAGACAAGTGGAAGGCAGCTTTCATGACACCCGAGGGGTCATTCGAACCCACAGTCATGTTCTTTGGACTGACAAATTCACCAGCGACTTTCCAAGCAATGATGAATGAGTTACTCAGAGACTTGATTAATACAGGAAAAGTGGCAGCTTTTATAGATGATGTAATAGTAGGGACCGAGACAGAAGAAGGGCATGATGAAATAGTGACAGAAATAATAAAAAGGCTGGAGGAGAATGATCTGTACATGAAGCTAGAGAAGTATAAATGAAATATTAGAGAAGTAGGGTTTTTAGGAGTGGTTATAGGACCAGACAGGATAAAGATGAAAGAAGAGAAGGTGAAAGGTGTCTTAGACTGGCTAACACCCAAGTATATCAAGGATGTGCAGAAGTTCTTAGGATTGGCAAACTACTATCATTAATTCATTGAGGGCTTTACATCCATAGCTAGACCTTTACACAATATAGTAAAGAAAGACTAGAAGTGGAATTGAACAGAGAGACAAGAAGAGGCATTTAGGGAGTTGAAGGAGAGGTTTACAAAAAAACCGGTGTTAACAGCACCAGATTTAGATAAAAAAATGAGAATGGAAGTAGATGTGTCAGATTATGCTATGGAAAGAGTGTTATTGATGGAGTGTAAAGATAAATTATGGAGACCAGTAGCATTTCTATCCAAGTCATTGAATGAGATGGAGAGAAATTACAAGATTCATAACAAGGAAATGCTGGCAATTATTAGGGGGTTAGAAAACTGGAGGCATCTGTTGGAAGGCACATGTTTCAAGTTCAAGATCTAGACAGATCACAAGAATCTGGAATATTTTATGAAGGTGTAGAAGTTGAATCACAGACAGGCCTGATGGGCACTCTACCTGTCAAGATTTGACTTTACTCTGAAGTATGTCTCAAGAACAAAAATGGGGAAGACAGATGGGCTTAGTAGGCAATTGGACTGGAAAGTAGGAGTAGAAAAGACAATGACAATCAAGTATTTATAAAAGACAATTGGATTCGTAACTTAGAAGAAGTAGTAATAGAAGGACCTGAGGTAGATATAGTAGAAAAGATAAAAAAGGCTAGAGGTAAAGACAAAGAGGTAGTGAGAATAGTAAAAGAGATGAAAAAGGCAAGAGTAAAGGAGTTAAGAGAAGTGGAGTGGAAAATAGAGGGAGAACTAGTACTAAAAGAAGAAAAGATATATGTACCAAAGAATGTAGAGCTAAGGTCAGAGATAATCTTGCTACATCATAATGTGCCAGTAGCAGGATATGGAGGGCGATGGAAGACAGTAGAGTTGGTGACGAGGAACTATTGGTGGCCAGGAGTAATGAGAGATATAGAAAGATATGTGGAAGGGTATGACTTGTGTTAGAGAATGAAGAATAGAACAGAAGAAGTAGCAGGAAAGTTAAAGCTGAGTGAGGTACCAGAGAAACTGTAGACACATCTGATAGTAGACTTTATCACAAAGTTACCAGTAGTAGCTGGGAAAGACACAATCCTAGTGGTCTGCGATAGGTTGTCCAAGATGACGCATTTTGTGGCAACTACAGAAGGAACATCAGTGGAGGGATTAGCGAGGTTGTTTAGAAATAATGTGTGGAAGTTGCATGAGTTGCCAGAAAGTGTAGTATTGGATAGAGGGCCCCAGTTTGTAGCAGAGTTGACAAAAGAATTGAACAAGATGCTAGGGATAGAAACAAGGTTGTCAACAGCATTTTACCTATAGATAGATGGGCAGATGGAATGGATGAATTAAGAGTTGGAATAGTACTTGAGGTTCTTTGTAGATCATAGACAGAAGGATTGGCTAGAGTGGTTGGTATTGGCAAAGTTTGCAGTGAACAACAAAGCTCACATGGCAACCAAGGTTTTGCCTTTCATGGCAAACTATGGAAGAGAATTGAGAATGGGGGGTGATATAAGAAAGAGAGGAAAAGTAGAGAAAGCAACGGAATTTGTGGAGAGAATGAAGAAGGTACATGAAGAAGCAAGAGCAGTGCTAAAGAAAGTACAAGAAGATATGAAGAGGCAGGCAGATAAGGGGAAGAAAGAGACCAAAGATTGGAAGAAAGAAGATAGGATATTGTTGAGTACCAAGGACTTGGTGTTCAAAGAAAGACTGGCAAGAAAACTAGTGGACTGATATATAGGTTTATATACAATTGAGGAGGTGGTATCCACTAATGCAGTCAAATTACGACTGCTAACCTCAATGAGAATCCATCCAGTTGTAAATGTCAGTTAGATAGTACAATACAAGGAATAAGTGGAGGGATAGAAAAAAGAAGAAGGAAAACTAATAGAAATAGAAGGAGTCAAAGAATGAGAGATTGAGAGAATATTAAATAAAAGAAAAATAAGAGGAGTGGACAAGTATTTAGTGCGATGGAAGGGGTTTATAGCAGAAAATGATATATAGGAGAGAAAGAAAGATTTAGGAAATGCAAGAGAAGTGTTGGAAGAATTTGAAGGGAGGATGAATGCAGAAGTAAGAAGACAAGAAAAATTAAATATGGCAGAAGAGAAAGACTTCAGGAGAGGGGAGTTACCAAGAAAGTTTATGGTAAAGATATTATATAGATGGAATGATGGAAAGTTTGAAGAAGAATATTTAAGGAAGTTAGTGAGAAATTGGTGAAGATGGAAGTCAGTTTCTCTGGAGAAGAAACCTTGAAGGGGGGATAATGTCAAGAATAAAGAAAGTGGACTTGATATTTTTCTATTTTTGTTTCTTATTTATTTTCTTTATTCTATTTTTAGAACTATGGTTAGAGTTAGAGTGACAAGATCACACTGTCACACAGCAGATCACATCAGATGACACAGATCACAAGTCATATGATGTAGAGAAGGATATAGAAGGTTCTGGAAGGATGATGTCATACAATATGTAATACACATGTTAACTTTAAGGCATATACATGGTCATTTAGGGTAGGTTAGAAATAGCTTGTACAGACTATTAAGTACTTGTATATAAGGTAGACAATCCTATACAGAGTTCTCTATTGAGTTCTCTTGTGTTAACCCAATATAAGATTCACCCTCTTAACCAACTCTAAGGTTTTAAGTTTGTAACAGTTAAGTCTAATCATTTTAATGAATTGATCCACAATAACCACTATTATATCTTTGCCATTTAATTTGAATAGTAGTCCTATGATATCAATACTAATTTCTTGTTATAGTTCTTTTGGTGTTTCCAATGGGTGGAGTTCTCCAGCCTTTTTTATATATTGTACTTTATTCTGTGAACATTTTGTACATTCTTAGATATATTACACTTCTTTAAAATTTTATTTTGTTTTTTTAACATATAGTATATTTCTTAATATCATTTCTTATCTCTAGCTACCAATAGTTTCTTTTGATCAACTTGAGCATCCTTTGTTGTTCTGGATATCCTATGTCTGCTAGTTCATGATTTTCTTGTAGGATTTGCTCTTATATTTTCCAGTTGTTTGGGACATAAATTCTTTCTTTCATATAAACTATGCCATTATCTTCCCATGCTTGTCTATCATCTTTTTCCAGTTCTTTCTCTACTTTCTACTCTTTAGTCTGGTTTCTCTTAATTTCATCCAGTAATATAACTTCTTCTACCACTTGATTTCTTCTAAGTACTATTATTTTTGCTTCTGTGCTGACTTGTTTTGTCTATAGCTCATTCTTAATTATTTTGATGTCCTTGTTATTATCTGTTATATTCACTCAATTATATGTCTGCTTTTATATTTGTTTTCCCTAGAATATATCATAATATGAAGTCATAGTCTTGTAACTTCAAATATCATCTCATCTGTTGTTTATTAAGCTTATATAGTTCTCAGAAATACTTGAGATTTTTGTGATCTGTCCAGACTTTGAATTTTTCTATGGCATCTAGTAAATATTGTTTCTATTTTGTTAAAGCTTCTACTGTAGCAAGTAATTCTTTGTTATATATCTTTCAGCTAGTTACATTGTTCTTGATAAAAACACAATGGGTTTCCACTTTCTTTCTTGTTCTTGGAATAATACTCCTTTAATTGTGTGTTCTGAAGCATTGGTTTCTACTCTGAACTTTTCTTCTTTTTTTAGACACACAAATATTGACTTGTAATCTTATTCTTGAGTTCTTCAAATGCCATTTGATGTTCATCATCTCATTTTCATTCTTTTTTTCTCTTGAGTTCATTAAGAGATTTTGCTGTATGACTGAAATTCTTGATAAAGTGTCAGTAGAAGTTGGTAAACTCTAAGAAACTTTCTACTTCTTTTATCTTGGTAGAGGTTTTTTTATTTCTTAACTGCTTTAACTTTATCATTTTCTATTTGAACTTCTCCTCTTCTAACTACTACTTCTAGAATGGGTAAATTGCTCTTTCCTCCAATTCTTTCTTAGTCTTGGCAGGTATTATGAAGTTATTTATATAGTTTGCTAGTACTCCTTCATGTAAGAGTTCTCAAAAGATGCTGTTCATCATTCTCTAGAATGTGTCCAGTGAATTGTATAATTTAAAGTATATTACTTTGGGCTCAAATAGTTCTTTGTTCATTAGGAGTGCAGCTTTCCATTTATCTTCTTTTTTGATCCATATATTGTTGTAATCCCAGATAAGATCCAACTTGTTAAAGTACTTGGCATCTTTAAGTTTATCAATTACTTTCCTAAATAAGGATAATAGTATCTTGTTCTTTATTGTATATTGGTTCAATTTTCTGTAATCTTATACCAATTGTAGTGATATGTTCTTTTTTGGAATGTAGAAATATGGAGCTACATATTGTGAACTTGATTTCACAATTAGTTCTGTTTTGAGCTATTCATCCAACAATTGATTTAATGTTTTATCCTCTTTAATTGTCATTGCATAGGTCATTGCATTTAGTTTATTTAGAGCTTCTTTAGTTAGGTTGATCTTGTGGTTCCATTCTCTCTGTTCTAGTAATTTCCTAAATTTCTTCTTATTGAACAAGTGTATGAATGGTTAAATGTATTCTGGTAGATCTTCTAGGTTAGTCAGGTCTGGTTCTTTTTCTATGTTCTGTTGTTCTTTATCCTGATTATCCATTAGTTATATTTTCTATGTCTTTGATGTAAACAATATGTTCTGGTATTGCATTCTGCATTTCTTTGGGTATCTTGTAAACTGTATTGTTTCTAAGTTCCAATTTACTTCTGGATTATGTTTAACCAACCAATTATATCCTAAAAACATGTCCATATTATTTAAATTTGTGACTGTTGTGTCAATTCCTTGTGTCTATTGATCTCTAGTTTCAGTGGTACAAATTATGTAATTTCTCCATTCTTAGGAACATCCATATTGAAAACTTTGAATGACTTATTCATTGGTTTTGTTTTGGTTCTTTCTTTCTTTACTAGTTATTTGTCAATTCCAGTATAGGTGTAACTAGAATTTACTAGTACTTTTAACTGTAATTCTTTTCTGTTCAATATCTTGATATTTGTATACATATTTAATTCTCTTTCTTTGTTATCTTGTCAATTTGGAATAACATCAATTTTGGGAATTACTATGTATAGAAGTTCATTATACCATACCTACTTCAAACCTATAACAAAACTCTTCTACTTATTATTATCTTCTTTATTAATTCTTCCTGAATACTTTTATTTTTTATCTTTTGTTCTGATCTATGGTCTTTTGTTAAGTGTCTCACTTTGTTGTATTTATAATACTTTCTTGTCTCTCTTTCCTTCTTTAGCTTTTAGCAATTCTTTACTATGTATCCATATATGTTGTAGTTGAAACATCTTGGTTTTTCATCTTTGTTAAAGTTTTCTCTGGATTTTCCAATGTCCATAGGTACTCCTCTACTTCCAAATATTGTTCCTGTTTCTGTTTTATAATTATATCAACTTTCCATAGATTCATATTCTTGTTCAACTGAGATAATCACCATCCTCTATTCCTTCAATATCTCTAGTGCTGCTATTAGTAGGTATTCTAGTATTATCTTGATGATGTCAGTTCTAACATTTTTTTAAAATAAGAATATTATATATATGTCATTAGTTTTAGCCTTCATAGCTAATATTTCAAATTTGATTATGAAGTCAGCAATATGCTTTCTTTCCTACTTGAATATCTTGATCTTTCATTTGGCATCTGCTGCTTTGGTTTTGTTACTGAACACTGTCTTGATTTCTCTGATAAACTTGTTCTAATCTTAGGAGTTTTCTTTTTCTTCTATCTGGTTGATTTTCTTCTATGTATATATTTCTATGACACACTCTCTAAGTTAGGCTAATACTGCTGTAATCTTGTAATCTGTTGCTGTAACTCTGTTGCTTTTGAGAAATAAACAGATTTCCCTCTACTAGTTTTCAAATTTTGTCTGGTCTTTATCAAACTATCCTGGGTTCTGGAATCATACTTTTAAACATAATTGCCTACTTTGTTCTGTTGTATACTGCTGATGCTGTCAATATTTCTTCTATCTCTGGTATTGCTGGTTCTGTAGTTCTGTTTTCTTTCAAGGTGTATTCTTTGATGATCCTCAATAATTCAAGTACTTCTGATAGTGCCTCAATGCTGTCTTGTCTGTTCATGGTATTTACTACAATAATTCTGTGTCTGTTCTCTGTACTATCCATAACATCTTGTGTCACAATTTGTATTGCTGTTTCTTCTAATGGTTTAACTGTCTATCTTTAGTTTGATTATAAAGTAGTTTCAAAAGTTCAACAGTCTAACTACTATGTACTCTCCTTTTACAAGGTAAGCCTAATCATACTTTACCAAATGTTACAACCTTAAACTTGGCTTAGATTGCAACTAAGACAAAGACCTGAGTAAGAAGTAGAGATTGAGTCAATTGGTAAAGTATAAAGATACAAGAGAGTATTTACAGCTATATATACCTAATGACTATAAGTTATATATAAGGCATTCTTGAGAAAGAAGTGAGAAAAATATGAGAAAGCCTTCACTACTACATAAGATACTGACTAAACATATATAAGAATATAACAAGATATAGCAGATAAATAAAAGCAGAAATAAACAAACTCCAACACATATTGTTCATAAGATAACTACCTATAAAGCATTGGATATTGATTATAACATAGAC
>Ga0157364_1008334_pt1 | contig 10742 bp, 8 predicted proteins | sample AttsexASBM2_FD_111476 | JGI IMG/M metagenome (GOLD analysis project Ga0157364, IMG submission 111476) | Fungus gardens microbial communities from leaf cutter ant in Ribeirão Preto, State of São Paulo, Brazil - Atta sexdens ASBM2 | ecosystem: Host-associated > Fungi > Mycelium > Unclassified ... | reverse complement strand
ATGTAAAAGAAAACTCTAAGTTGAAATAATTAGCTAAGATACGAGGTTGAAAAAGAAATGCAATATCCGCGCAATAACTTTGAAATACATAAATTTGTACAACGGCACATCGTACGTAAGTGACACAAGAGTCGTCAACGGGGTTGAATGTTAAGGGATCGACCGACGTCATTGAAGGGTTCTCCCACGAGGCCTATTCGTAATTCTGACCGGAGCAAGGATTACAGATGTGTGCATATCCTTTGGCCAGTCCTGGTCCCATCTCGTGCTTGCGTCCCTTGGCTCAAAAGGGACCTGTTACATACATCTGCGCAGAGCTAAATATGCTCCCGGGCAAACTCCCTGGTCGGCATTAGAGTGAAATCCCATGCATTTTATACGCGCTCGGGTCATTCAGCGCAACGACTTGTCGGTTATGGCGGCTGTGTACCCTACGACAATTTCCCCTGTCCTCTCACTTCCACGTAGCATCTTGTGGACACAGGCTGACCCCGAGGAACCCATCCCCTTGTCCCTCACGTAACCTTCCGCCGAAGCCTTTTCTCCTTTCGCGCCTACTTTCCTTTTCGTTCGCTGATCTTCCGGCTATACGGGCGAGAAAAACACGAAGAAAGGAGAATGACGTGAACCGGAGGTGGAATGTTTGCGTGGCGTAAGTGGCGTCTCTACTCTCTGTGCAATGTCTTTCCTCGTCCCCGAAGGTCTCCCCAGTCTCGAGCAGAGATTGTTCACGCTATTTGTGCTATTCGAGTGCGTTTATGATTGCGGAGCTTCCCGGGGGAGCTTATGTGTTCCTCAGAAAAAAATACGTCGCTTCAGGGTCACGCTTGGAATACGAAGAATATCACTTTCGCCACTAGTAGCAAAATGTACTTCTGTATACGGATACAACTCGTAAAGCAATTTTAATCTGCCACAAACGTACACTGTCAGATACTCGTATACTGATGTGTCAGATTAGTATCGATTTACTGTTTCCAAGATGGACTCGGAAATAGTCACCTGATTTTTTTATGTAAACGATCTAACGTATCCTTACATTTCAATTAAAACTGCTATTATTAACAACATATTTATATTGTATACTATTAATTGTTTTCTGATTTATTATAATATTTAGGAATATTATGGATACGGATTTAGTTACAATCTTCCGAAAAAGATAAATAACTCAAACAAATATTAAATTATCACGTTAAGAAACTTATTACGACAGTATTCTTAAAAAAATTAAGATTTAATTAATATGACGCTTTTTTTATTCATTTTAATGAATTTGCATATCTAAAAGTTTATAATACAATAGAATGAGAATAGTTTAAAAAAAAGAAAATATGTTAATATATAAATTATATATATATATAAAGCAATATTTTACAATTCATATTTTTTCGCTGCTAGAATATAAAAATATATAAGAATATAAAAATATCTCAAGTGACCTGGGTTTTCGGGATAATATTAATAGAAAATATTAGTCAACACTTTTCTTAACTTTTTCTTGCAAAATTGCTTCCAAAAATGTGCTAACGTATGGTATCTGTGCTGATGTACTCTGTTAACCAGGATTAATATACAACGTCATAGTAACTTTAGTTCAATATTTATTTTCTACATCACAAAAATAATGTTACACTTATACAATCCTCGATTCAAACAGTCAACGCTGGGAATATTTTGCGAAAATTAAAGAGAATAATTTGTTAAATTACCGTGGCCAAATTACAAACGAGCGAAATGACTGCGACGGTCGCAATAATGATCGGCTTCCGAAGTTACGTTGTCCGAACCTGCCCTTCCCTTTGCGATAAATCGCCGAGTTAATCTTCAAGGGAACTTCCTAAAACGAACGACCGCGCACTTACTACGCCCGCGTATACTTTGACCGCGAATTGTTCCGAATCCACCACCTGTCGCAGCTGACAGTAGTTTTCCTGCCGACGGGAGACGGAAGCCTCAGATATGTTGTGTCACATTGAGATAAGCTAAGCTCCGCGTGATGGAGCAGCCCGTAAACTCTGGACGGGCACGCCATGATGCCACCGAAATGGCTGCTAGATAATGTATAGCTATACGTGATGCGCCGTCGACCTCTCGTCTCCTCTGTCTTATGAGCGTATGCATACGCGTATGTAACGGGTGTTCCGAAAATATCCTAATAAGAATGCTGCTTTGAAATCTGTATTTGATTGCCGACGGATTTACGAAATGCTTAAACAGATCTTTATAAACAGATTTATCTCCGTTCTTATCCTTTCTTGTTCCTTTCTTTAGATCAGAGTTTTATGTTTTGGGCGCATCCTTAAGGAATCATAAAAAAATTATAGATTTTTATACATTGGATTTAAAAGTAATATAAAAAGTGGTTATTTAGAATCTGGATCAAAAAAATTATTTGTAACCGGATGAAATCATTGGTCAATCAAATCGTATGAAATCTAAAATTATCTAAAATCTGGTAGGACATTTCAGTTAGTGATTACCCTCTCATTTTATGTAGATTAAATAATTCTACATGGAAGTGCTAAGCGAAGCTGGATCAAAACGAGAGTTAGAACGCATGTACGTCGCGTATAGTCCATTACAATTAAGATCTCCATTGCAGACAATTGATGAGTAAGCGTAATGTAGCAATTTTTAGAAATCCTTTGTATGTCATTTAATAGTAAGACGCATATCCTATCTTCTAATATACTTAACAGCCAATTTTAATAACATTTCGCAATGGATTACAGTGAACAAAAAAACGGAAACAATGACGCGACTCGACGCAAATAGCAATAAAGAGAGAGAAAGAGAGGGGGGGGGGAGGGAGGGAGATGAGACAAGGGAGGATAACTATACGCAGCTCGCCATTTTTTCCGCTACGCGAGTTCCACATCTAGCTCGAAAGCTCTTCGCCAAGCGCGCTTTTCACTGCGTTGAATCGACGCGCGGTAAAAGAGAAGGAATGCATCCTATCCGCACGCGTTTTCGCATCTCTTTCCTCTACCTTTGTCCACCAGCATGGCATCCTTCTTCGTCCCTTCGCCTCTCTGCACATATGTGCGTCGCGACGCGCGTGTCGCGTCGCGTGGGATGCATCTCTCTGAATAGGCCTGGTAATTGCGCGTTTAATATTTCAGAGCTTTTCCGCGGCGCGCATTGTGCGTCCGCGCGATTTAGCTAGGGATCCTGTCTCGCTGCCTTTCATCGCTCATCTTTCGTCTTGCGTTCGGCCGTCTGTTAGTTGCAATATGCCGGTCTAGCAAGCGCACTCGTTCTGCGTCTACCTCTCTCACTATCCTTCGCTCTTATCTCGTTCTCATCTCGATTTCTTGTTCACGTATTTCGAGTTTCGAATTATTGAAAAATTTGCGCCAAGGTTGACACGATCTTTAATATTTACTTTTCAAATACTTATTAATTTTGAAACCGATATTAATGATGTATCGAGTTTATTATTTTATAATTTTTTATAATTTTCATTATGAGTTACTTGTTCTTTTGAAATAATAGGAAAACGATAGCTTAAGTTAATTTAAAATATATTATGCGCGCTTAGAGTGTATTAGCTATCACTGTTCTCGCAATAATGCGAGATGATATCATCGAAGATTTTGCCTTGTGGTCTTCCCGAACAATCGCCCGCAGAACGGCTTTCCCAAGACGAGCGACTATATCCGTGGACCTCGATAAGGTACAAAGGGTAGCCTAATGCGAGCTCGCCGACAAAGCGCCATTTCAGGATCGCTTCTACTCCCTCGCCTCTCTGCCTCACCGTTATTCCCACCTCGAGGCGACAAAGACCCCTGGCGATCTCAATCACAAATTGACAATAAAAAATGTCCAATTAACCCCGAGGAGCATCGGGGATAGATGGAATCGGCTCGACCCCGCACACCATCGTCGGTCGTCTTTTCACCGCAACGAAACGCGGTAGAGGGGACATGAGGGGTTGGGGAGGAGGGGAGGGGGGGAGCGGTCGGAAGGGGAAAAGGGAGAAAACTCGCGCGAAGTTGGAAGCAATCGAGAAGGTTTAATCCCGCTCGATTGCGTTCCTTGCCCAGCAACTTCGACCCACTCCCCTTGACCCCCCTTTTCGTCCTTTCCGTTTCGCTTCCTCCGCCATCCCGTAGCCACTTTTCCCCTTTTTATTACAATCGACGACGACAGGCTTTGTAAGTGTGCGAGGATAAAAGGGCATCTTTTTTTCCTCGACTCGAGAGATCGCGAGGTTGAGTTGGTACTATGTGGTCTACGCACGCACGGACACACGCACTTACGCGAGGAGACTCGATGAAGGGAGCTTTCCTTAGATGGATGTCGCGAGAAAAAAGGAAGAGGATTCAGATGAAACCATATCGTAAATATTCTACGGCCAATTTCCATGGCCGTAGGGAAATATAAGTCAAAGCGTTTAAATGAATCGGTGCACGTGTCGTTCTCCGTATTTATTGACTTGCGTAATAGGATGAATTTCCGTTATTTCGCGACAATTTAAGCGTTTCATGTCGTACACAATTATTAATCTTTTCATTACGACCATCTCTGTCGCGAAATGTATACGGTATAGCTGTACAAGTCGCGTACATATTTCAAAATAATTATCTAAATTATACTTTACTGTTTAATACATTGTTATTCTTTATAGTAAGAAAAAAGTATCAAGCATAAAGTAAATAAGTTTTCAAGTGTTGCAATACTGATAAAATGTATGACACATTTTAAGTTGTGTTTCTTTTTGCAAATAAAAAGAATTGTTTTAGAGAATAGTTAAAGTTAAAAGACAGTTTTGATGATTGTTTTAAGTTTAAAAATGGAATGTTTTAATTTAAATTTAGTTGATCTAAATAAATATAAACTGATGTTGATATTTCGAATTATGTCAATTTTGATTAATTGTTCCAGATTTGTTATAATTTTGTAGGATATTAAAAAATCGTCATAACTTAAAAAGAATAATATTTAAGAATTGTGAAATAAATTGACAAAAACGACATTTGATATTTTTAAGAATATATTCTTTTTACCAATATTATTTGATCAATCAATTTTTAGTCGAAAAATAGTTTTTTTTTAATCTTATTGTTGAAAAATAATGTTTTCCCTATTCTAAAAATCTTAATTTTTTTTTAACAATTATAATATGAATTTGAATTGATCAGAATTATCTATTTAAATAAAAAGAAATTCTATATTTGATCAAAGCAGATTTTAGTGCTTAGATATGTTTGTGTCAATTTATAAGTACATATTTATATGTACATATTTGATTCAGCAAATTGCACGCTGAATTGAAGCAATTTAATAATTTTTTATTTTTAGTTATGTCACTTTTAAAGTAAGAGAATGATATATTGTATTTATGTTACTTAAATTGTGAACGCTATGCATTGAGAGATTAAGCTCATTTTACAATTGAGTAATTGAGTAACAGTTGTAAGTGGTTGTAATTATAAGAATTGACCAATCATAATCAAATATTTTCCTCATATATTTGACTGTATTGGTTAATTCTTACAACTATAATCATTTTCAACTACGCTTATGCAATTGTAAAATGGGCTTTAAAATCGCTTATTATGTAAAAAAAAAAACTCAAGGTATAAAGAACTGAATCTCAAGGATGCGCAGTTTAAGTTAGGTGAACTCGAATCAAGTCAAAAAGAATAACAATCGAATCACATAATGTAATATAATATACTCAAAAATTTAGTCACAAAGTCAGAGGTTAGGTGACTGATCTGAACTGTTAAGTATATTAATATAATATTAGACATTTATTCAACTACTGGAAAGATCATTTGAACTACGTGTATTAATAATTGTGCGTCTACATGAACGATCAAATCAATCGTACGAAAAAAGGTACATCAAATGATTTAGGTAATTTAATGATGGAGTGGTACAGTAATAAGTGTATTTACAAAGTGGATTGAATCATTGATAGTGAAATGAACATAAATGTAACATAAAAGTAAGAAGATGTAAAAGTAACTCAGGAACTCAATAAATTATTGACGGTACTTCACTTTGATTTAAAGTGAGAGAGTGTTTTTAGTGAAACTATCAACAGACAGCGCGTATACTCGTAATAAGAGAGATTCGACATCTATCTGTATAAAGTGAGGATAATCGAATGGTCAAATCATGCTATATCGTGGCGACAAACATTTTTTTCAGCGGCTACTAATCAATCGATCTATCTGATAGAAAGTTTTGATTAATTAAATTATTTTGCAAAAGTAACGGGATCAAATAAAAAATATTAATGAATTATCCTATTAGATAAATTATTAAATTTACTTCACTCGAAAACAAAGTAGAGTTTATTTCAAAGTTATTACTATCAACAATTTATTGTTGCTCTCGTTACTTTGTAGAATAGTCCAATCAAATGTTAAAATCAATTTATTCTACTGCAGATTTATTTCATCATGCTCATAAAATTATTTTAATTGACGATACAATTACGTTCGTGTACTACCAATAATAGTTTAGTTAATAGTTTAGTTTATAAATATTTCATAAAACTAAATTCAATGTTTCTATAACACAAGGAAAATATTAAAGGAACATTAAAATATTTTTTGACGCAACTCGACAGTTAGTTCGTCATATTTAATTCTGAGATTGAATTGGTTTACCTCAATTTGAGTTGATTCAACTAATCATTTTTTACTACGCATATATAGAAATCGTTTTATAAAAGCTCCCATAGTAATGAATTAAGTATATTTTCAAATCCGCGACATATACTCGCCGCCAATTATCTTAAAGCGTTGAATAAACATGAAATTGAATGCATTTATCTTTATGCTTGAATTAATCCTTCACAAGTGGATTGCAAATCTCTATTCTTACAGAAGGATGTTGCCAGATATACAAAAAATACGTCTGTGTGTAATTTGCCGAGAAAAACAGAACTTTTCAATTTTATTGTGCGTTGCAAAATTCGCGAAAATTCCTGGACTGGCGCGTCAGAGCCAGGAATTAATCGTAAACAAATTTATCTTTAGCGCGTTTCGGGGTTGAACTAAAACGCTCAGATATTACGGGGAAGTAAGCTCGTTAGAGGGTTTACAGCATCGCTGGTGCGCGCCTTGGCTCTGGCTGGACCGCTAGTTCCCTGCTGACCCTTCGCCACCGTTGGAGCGGTAGTAGCTTGCGGTTTGGTAACCGCAGTCTCTACTGCGCTGTCGGTTGCGGATAGCCTGGACCTCGTGTGCAACCTCGCCGTCTGTTTTGCGTCGAGAGGGCTTTCAAAAACCGCGACTGCCGAACCGAACTGGCGCGGCGCGGCGCAGCACGGCGCGCTGCCACTGCCTCCGAGAACCTCCGAAACATTATGACGTAGGCCAGCACCCACCGACAGGAATTGACCGGATGCACTTTGACGCTTGTCGATAGAGTTAGGAATGCGTGTAACGTCAGCAGAAATCCGACTGGAGAGTGATATCAAACTGCTGATCCTTATATTGAATGCACAAGCCTATGTAAAACTATCATGAAAGTATTTTCTTGGGGAAATCATTTTTATATGAGAGAAAAAAGAGAATTTCTTGCGTTAAATTTATAGTTGTTTCAAATATAAAATGATTTGTTGAAACGATTTTATCATTCATTAATGAAACGAAATATTAATAGCATTTCTTGAGAATATAGAACAAGATAGTTTAATTACCTATGTTGATTTCTGATCGTGATAACCATAGTGAAATATATGTAAAATAGGCGTGATACATAGATCAGAAACGACCTAGACACGAGACTCTAACTATAATAACTCTTACGGTAAGCCCATGTACGCTCTCGAATTAATTACGTGCTGAGATAATGCCGATCGATACGTCGTATTAATCACAACAGCGAGAGTAACACGGTTAATATTAATCAGCATTTTAGTACAGGCGCGGCGAACTACACGAGGAGACGAAAGGTAGATGATGTTTAATATTGAGGGATATAATTATCTAACGTTGATAGCATCGAATATGTAATTATATGATATTGAGGAATAAATGTAATAATCACGGATTAAGTTTCAGAGATGCGAATAAATAAAATGCCTTAGGCAAGTGAAAGTTATTATAATAAAGTTATAATGCGAGATTCAGAGCTACACTGCAAAGTAATATAAATTCGAAGATTACAAATAAAATATTGATAATAAAGGAGCCTCACATTAATTGTATAAAAAATTGGGTCGATGAAGCGAATTAGTTTTCACATATAATATGGTGAATAAAAGATAACACAGACATAAGATTCAATAAGTTTTTGAACTATGGTAGTACATCAAAGATATAAAATTTGTGCTCATAGAATACTTTTGATTAGCATCATGGAATTCTAAAAAATTATCCATTATACATATAACATTGTATACATATAACATTTTTTTGTTCATCATATTATAAACTATATTATATGTGAAAATTAATTTATTTCACTGGAACTTGATTTTTCATATTAGCCACTTTTAACGTTTATGGAAAGAAAATTCTGCAAGTGGGATCTTCTTTGTGCGAAGTGCTAATGTATATTTGTACAATTCTATAGCTGTAAAATTCTCGTTATGGCGTGAAAATGCCTAACCTCGGGTCAGTTAAATACATGTTCGTTCAGTAATGTAATAGCAGTAATAATTTCTTTGCGGAGAAATAAATTCTCTGATGATTTTCTCTTCGTTCCGCCGTAGCTAACGTTCTTAATCGGCTATGATTTATCATATCCTCATTCGCCTACCGAACGCCGTTCCATTGTATTTTCCTCTTTCTGTTAGTTGCGTTTGTGCCCATCCAACTAAAGTTACATAAAAATTTGAGGAATTAGCATTTCGGTAAAAATTATTATTAAATGAAAAATTACAATGTGAGTTTCGTTAAAGTTTAAAAATGTGAAAGCGAAAAGAATACAATTTTGTTATCTATTTACTTTTTAAAATTATATTTTATTGCTGAGAAGATTGTAAACTTGAAACTTAAAGCCTTTAAAAATGCACAATTTTGAATTTGAGATGAAATGATCTATCATCTTAAAGACATCTTATGTTCTAATTATGGATGTGCATGTCTAGACATTTTTTTAAATTTGGGCCAAAATTATTCCGACTGGGCCATACAGTTAATATTGATTTACGGTAATTATCTTTATGCATTTTGTTATTCGCAATTGACTGTATTGCTGACGACGAAACAATACGAATCAACGATCAAATCTGCAAAATCCCTTATCGAGGTTAAATTCACTAAAGGGACTGCCTTTCTCGTTTCTTCCCAATTTCCTTGTCCTGTTCCGCACGACGCGATTCCTCGTGCGAGTGCCGAGTGTGCCATTTCGTCTTGGCAGCGAATTAAGCTGCTTTATAAAAATGTAAAAGGATTCGCGAGCGAACCGCTTTCGCGGACTTAGAGAAGGGGTAGAGAGGTAAGAAGTAGGATGTGGGCTCGGCTCGCACGATGGAACCGGGGAATAGCAAATGCGATTGGGAGCCTCATTGTTTCTAAGAGCGGAGGCGCCCGGAGGGTGGAAACTCGAGACCCGACGAGAGAGTTTAAGGCGTCGAGGAGGAACAGCGGGAGAGTTCGGCTAGGGAAGGCAGTGAAGTTGAAGGTAGGAAGAGATCGCGATAGAAATGGTCGTGGGCGACTGAGGATATTCTTTATTTATGCACGAGCGGATACGAAGACTTCCAAAGTAAGCGGCGGTAAAGGGCGTTCTCTTCGCGTTCTCTTTGACCGGCAGAATACTTTGGACATTATGCGAATCGCACGCGAACATAGCATTAGTTATGCGGACTTTTGATTATTTCGACAATAATATCGCGTTTGTTACCTTGCGAGTAACTTGATTAAGCTTTTTCGCAAAGCTATCCATATAGCTAGATTTATTATCATTTTTTTCATTTAAAAATATGTATTTGAGTATTATTTTCTTTTCGCAGATTATTTACAGATGTTAACGTACTTTATCTGCATTTTCTGCGATTTTTTTTACCAGTATCGCTTTTTGCGAAAAAGATATTAATAGGATAGATTTTATTAAATTCGAGGTTATACAATATATAGGGTTCGCAGATTAATAGTATTGATGAATTCGCATGAATCAGCAGCGTTAAGGATACAAGGTGCCGTATACTTGATTTTATATTTGCAACCGTTGAATTGTTAATATTAATCATCAAAGTAATCAAACAATGATGACATCGTTATAATATTTATCTGCTAATGATTTGTAGTTTGATCATGAATGTCATAATACTCGTCGTAATATCTGCGATATACTACCCCGCAATTCTACTTTCTATACTTATAAATTTTCGAATAACACTGAAGAAAAAAAACAATCAAATCTACCCACGTAGTATATCGTAGCCTGAACTTTATTGATCATGATGTCACAATATTTTTCCGCTTTTGAACGCGAAGCCGTAACTGGGTCAGAAAGTCGAGGCTCCGTGAAGACACGTACCGATAAACTGGCCTACACAATCGTTGTTGTAATATCTTGGATAGAATGGCATCATTTTTTATTTTAACAACGAATTACACCTATAAATTTGTTGCAGCTACAAATTTCCGCACTAAATTTAATAATAACGATAATATTGACAATAATAATGATAATATTAGGTATACAAAAAAGTTCTGAGCTGTTTTTTGTAAAATTCAATCTTTATTCAAAAACAAACGAAAAAATATGGCTTGCTGCGTAACGCCAAGCTGTTCTGCAAGCTCCTTTTCAGTTTGCGTAGAGTT
>Ga0157364_1008333_pt1 | contig 10742 bp, 2 predicted proteins | sample AttsexASBM2_FD_111476 | JGI IMG/M metagenome (GOLD analysis project Ga0157364, IMG submission 111476) | Fungus gardens microbial communities from leaf cutter ant in Ribeirão Preto, State of São Paulo, Brazil - Atta sexdens ASBM2 | ecosystem: Host-associated > Fungi > Mycelium > Unclassified ... | reverse complement strand
TGCAATTTGCATTGATTTGAAAAACGTGCGAGGAATTTTCTTGGCTTTTAATAAGTTTCAGTTTTTTGTGCACTCTTTCTTTCTCTTTTTACACATAGTTTCGGAGATAAGCACAAGAAGGGATGAGCCGGAAACTTAAAGATTCATGCAGAAACTTAAACGTTTGAGATTCGTAATCGTACATTGTTAGTTTCACCTGAAAAATATATTAATTAATTGTGATAAAATTAACGGACGATCAATAAATTCCCTTAAATAACAAATTTAATTTATAATTACATGATAATTAAAAATAATGATTTTTCCTAAAAATATGCATTGCACTTCGTACAAATCCAAAAATATGCTTCGATGGTCATTCACCCGACAAACGGTTCTTGACCGTTGCACCCACCGTATTTGCTTCAACATGTTTTCGGTTCGATTAATACGGGATGCGGCAAAATTAGATTTACGATTTTATATCAAGAGTAAAGTACGCGTTAACCATTCCTTTTCTTTTCAAAACAGTTTAATGACATTACGCGAAGCACGTATGAGTCGAGCGGCATGTAAACCTTGTCTTTTTACTGTTTCGTGATACACGCTGAATATCTTATCCCTTTCATGTGAGAAGCCGAGCAATGTAATATTATGTACCCAGCCCGGTGGAGAATGCCAACGGTATATTACAGTGGGTTTAGTTAGCTTCCAAACTTAGTCTTAACTTCGTAATAACTTAGTATTAACATTAGCCTTGTCCAAAATACAGGTTTATGCAGCAATTAACCCGAAAGTCCTATGTACTGGTAATGTAATGAGACAAGCAATATCGTGACATAATGTTATACCATAGTCAATAAAAGAACACTTGAAAATGCGAGTACAAACTTTAATTTCTGTATCGCGCAATGTAAGAAGTATAAGCTTTTTAATGTTCTTCTTTTGGTAAGCTTTAACTCTTTTATGTTTTTGCACATGTGAAATATCTGTTTATCATATTTCAATGTTACCGAGAAAGATACGCTACACGTGTATTCTTCAATCCAATTTATATTTTCTGCAGGATTGTACTGAAACGAAGACTGTAAAATTTTATTTCTATCGCTTCAATGGATTTAATGATTTCGGCCTTTAGCTTAACTTGGCCTTACTGTTCATTCAACAGTAAGCGGTACCATGGTGACCGCTGTATTGAATTTTTACTCTTTAGACAGAAATTTCATCGATCTCCGAACACCATTTAATTGACTCTCATTCGCACAAAAATATTTATATGTAACTCTTGTTTTTCCGTTTTTACGCTACGACCGATACGAGAATTAATAATTTCGGAAATTAAAAAAATCAACATGATACGCTTTTATTCACTTTTTTCCTATTAATAAATAGATAAATATTTATTGTATCTATTTCGTAGAAGCAGAGAGAAAGGATAAATCGAAAAAAATAAAATAAAATAAATTGCGATGCGCATATTATGAGATAACTTTTTGCATATAAATGAAAATACGAAATTTAAAACAGAATGATAAACTGATATTTTTCACGCGCAAGAATTACGTCAAATAGTCCCAATTGAGTAAAAGTTCAAAAGTTAAAATCATTTGTAATAGGACTAGGTAGGTTGAGACACTTCTTAAGACGATACGAACGTTCTTACAGCGTATCCAACATTGATAGTTTTTAGTCCTGGCTTAAGATTAAATTAGGATTGTATTTTAAGACTGCGTGGAACTGAGCAAACGCGCAATTAGTCGCTGCTACTACAAAATGAACTGAATGTATACAGCGACGTGATAAGAAACAAGGAAAGAAATTAAATCCACTGTACATTATTGTGAAAGTAACTGTAGAGCATAGAAGAAAATAGCCGAGAGGGTGGAAATTCTGATATGTATTTTAACCAAGGAGTATATGGGGACCGCGCAAATCCCACGGAAGCGCGGGGAGGTAAATATTTACTCGCGCAACTACCTGCATCCCTTTAAAGTTACCCTTTTGGAGCTACATTTATTTTTAACGCACGATTTTCTGACGGTAGTCTTATCAGATTCGAAGACTCCATTACCGATATCACAAGCGAAATTTTCCCATTCCGCAAGAAAGTGCGCAAGTGCATGCACATGCTACACATGCTTTATATATCCCATTTCTTATATGCATATAATATCGTTTGTTACGTATAAAAAGTTCTTTCGCATTGTTACACATTTTCACTATTAATGGAAGTCAGAGGATATACTCATCTTCAAGTTGACGTTCGTGTATAAACGGCTACATATATTTACGGAAAACATCCGACCAAAGTTACGAACTTTGCTGTGAACGGTGAACGATTCACGGCGTTAGGAAACTTGATAAACGGGTAATGGAGAGTTCACACTGTGTCGATTTACGATATGGCTATTTTATAGCTGTTTATGAATCTAATACGGGGACATCACGAAGTAACATTGAATTGAGGTACAATTACATTTACAAATAAATGTTGAATATAGTAATTCGACGTTTCGTGCAAACGTGAATTTCCGTTCAGTGAAAAACAAATATGCATTGTTCATATTCAGGACGTACATGGAATACTTTCGTAAACTTTATAAAATCTTCTAATATCACAGAAGAGAAAAAGAGAAATGTAAAAAGAGGGGGTTTGAGAGGGCAAAGAGATAAGAGGAAGCTAAAAATACGAAAAGTGGTAGACAGCGTGTTCTCTTACGAAAGAAAGAATAAACATTTTTATGGAAATTTGCATGCAAAATAATTTTCTCGAAGGAGAAAACGAGATAAAACCAAATTGATTATAAAACATCACGATAAAGAAACCAGAAGTTCCTGAATTATGCAAATGAAAGGTTTTGCGCGATTTAAATCTCAGAGACGCAAATAGCTAGTGGAACATTATTCGTCATATAACTTGAATTTATTTTAAAAAAGATTTTAACTTTTTTCCGGTTTTATTTGCTAAGGTATTCAATATTGAAGTTTGAGAAATTGTGGGAGAGATAGCAACCTCCGACATTTTCAATAAGAAGGGATCGACTTCAAGTTTAACAAGAAATAATGTTGCCAGAAATAATCTGCCAATTTCCTGCTAATTGCTAATATTAACAGATTCCGTAGAAAAATAAGAGAAATAATGAACATACGATTTTCTAATGTACCATTTTTCCAATGATATTAGCCGTACAAGTTAGATACTTTCAATCGGACATTCTCTGTCTCAAATAAATTCTTCTCCTTCCAGCTTTTAAGAAAGATGTCCTCATTGTTTTTAATTGCTACGATCTTGCAGGTCTAGTTTCTTTTTAGTTATAAAAAAAGACCTTCTATTACAAAAATTCTTCCGACAATATCGCTAAAAAATTATAAAAAAGATTTGATAAAAAAACTTATCTTTTTTTAGAATGTTATTTTAGTGTGTTATGATTTCATTTCATTGTAAAACATTTGCCAAAGAACCGAGAGTAAATAGTAAATTATATTTATTATCGGTTTTTGCAGGTTTATCATATACGATCTCTAAAATTAATATGCAAAACTGTTATGTAAAACACGAATAATATGTATTTTCGTATAACGCGTGTAACGTGTGTTTAATTTTATGTTATTTTGCAACAGAAAGAACGGATAATAAGAATTAAAGAACACTGTTAGCCCGGGAATATAATACAACTTTTTTCTACGACCTAAACTACTACTTCGCGGGATGTGCTTTAATAAATCATTGTTATTTATTACGCGCTGCATATACTGCTCCAAGCGATACAGGGGAATCCACGAATGTCTGAAAAAGTTTTTAAAGAACTTTTGAAAAATAAAGGCGTCTTTTGAAACGTTTATCTAGGGAATTGTTCTTCTCTTTTTGTCGGGGAGTGTTACAGAGACACAGTATAATATCCCGATCCGAAGTTAATTCGCCTAATTGACTGGAAAACGAAACTTTTTATCGGTAACTCCAATGCGCTCGAATGGAACGGCGATAATATATCTTCGCGATCTTTTCAAGTGATGTAAATTACAACATTCCGCGCGATCCTTGCCGCGTTAAAGGATCTCATTCTAGCTTCACTAACAAAATAAAATAGATACAACATTGTGTTTGGTTAAAGTGCAAGGACCTACTCAATGCACGGCCGATCACAGGACACACGAGAATCGTGCATCCGAGCCGCTCGATCGAGGACCGTACTTTGATGTTTCGGTCTCTCGCAACGTGACAGCCCTCGTCGGGAAAACAGCGACGCTGAATTGTCGAGTACGAAATTTAGGTGACAAAACGGTAAGTTACAGAAATATCCTTCCTTTCTCGTTTCTGCAAAATCATTTACTTCTGTAAAAGACATAACGCAACGACATATATATTTCGAGTATTATTTCAATGCCAAGTACACAGAGAGAAAAAATGATTACATTCATCATAATTTACGAGTGAAGTAAATTTAGACCGATAGGAATAAATCAAATAAAAGAGAGAATTCTATTTTCCGTCAAAGCGGATTTTGAACCGTAATTTAGCTGCAATTTATAATCATTTTTAACATGCCAAGTATGTATTTTTCTTTGATTGAATATATATAAATATACAAATTGTTATTACATTCTAACAGTAATAAAACGGGAGTTTCTAACCGTAATTATTTTACCATGCAATTACTAGCATATAATACCAAACACTTCTCGCAGTGTACGTGGTATGAATAAATACTTAGATAAAATTTATTGGAATTTCAATATGTGGCTCGACCGTTTTAAATCAATGTTACCTTTCTACATTAAATTCAGTAAAGAGATTAGGAATAAGGATGGAAGAGATGTAACATAATAGCGTTTCTGTAATATTCTAATAATGACTGAAGGTTTTCTAAAGTCATGTAGTTTTATATTCTAATAACGTTATCTCGCTTGTTATAATAACCAATAAAGTTTAATATAATGCGATTTTAATAATATTAGCGTGAAATATAAGTAAGTAATGGTAAAGGGAACCGTTCTTGAAGTTTATTTTAAGCTCTTTAAGAGAAAATTTGAATGATGAGGCTTTAGAAAATATCTTTAGCACGCTGAACTAAGTCCATTCAATATCGAAGAGAGACGTACAATTTTAGTTTCGTAATATGCACATAGTAGCTCGCGAGTGCCACTTTTATCTCTGGTATATCGTGAAATTGACTGTCAGTGCTAAAAATATTTCTCGCCAGCGATACTCTTACGCCGGAAACTTTTACCAGAAATGGATCGACTCGAAACACTACAGCCTTAGTCGCAGTATTAAAAGCCTGTCTATTAGGTACGCAATATTTCTCGCACATATACGTACATTGACTGATGTCTATCATGAATCCTTATACAGTATTCTTTAGAGTGAAATAAAACACGCGCGCGAGGCGATTAAAGTTGTCGTGGCGGATAAATATGTACGTACAGTTATTTGCGACGTCGTGGTGCCATTTATAAAAGAAGTTTATGAATACATTACACAAAGAGAGAGAGAAAGAGAGAGAGAGAGAGAGCCGAGAAAAGAGTCGTGTGGCTATCGACGTTCCAAAACTTATACGAGTTACGAAATGCGGTTAGTTGCAAACTTGACTGTGCGCAATTTCATATTCCTATGCCGCACGTTGTTTTTCGTCACATGTATAACAAAGTTGGCCCATCACAAGACACTTATTATGAAGAACATCGCGAGAAGATAGGCAAGACTGCAATACTTCCTCCTTTCTTCTTCACGCCCGAGAGGAATTTCAACAAAAAAAAGCACATTCCCCTTTGCATATCTTTCGTATCTGAGTTTTTACTTGCGTTCCTATTTTGTTAACACCGTTTTTTATATTTCACCGGCAATCTGTCTCTTTGCTGCGTCCATGCGTAGGTAGTTGAATTACGTTTTCACAGAGCAATGTAAATTTTCCGACCTCATACGAAGGGCGTTAATTTTAATGGAAAACCTGTTATTCCAAATGACGAATTAATACGTAGATCGTATCTCGAAAATTCTGACATATAAAACTAAATGTGAGGAAAGGAAATACTTTTTTTTTTATGTTTTAACGGTAAAATTTACAGCTTTGTGTGAACAGTCGAATTTTTTTTTTTTTTTTTTTTTAAAATGCGCGCGCGCAACGTACATTTTCCACGTTCCTATGAAATTATATTAATTTCAGCGAAAAATTTATATTAATATAAGGATAGTAATAAAAGATTATTAATAACATAACGTAATACAAGAATTTTTATGCATAAAATTAATTGTGGAAAAAGCTAGTTTTTCTATATCACTGAGAGTACGTGTTGGTTAACATTTTACTTTTTAAGTTTTAAACGAGATATTTTATTCAAAAATATATAAATATTATATTTTCATGCGTTATGATTATGATTATTGTATATATTATTATTATTATATGTCAGCATACATCAGTTAATACATCAGAAAGGTACGTTCGATGCATGTCGCTATCGAAAAATTGTGCACTTACGAACACTGTCATATTGGAAGTGAATGCACGTATTGACATTTTGAAAATGGAGTTCTGAAAGCTTAAGATTCTTTACTTGCGCGCGACTTTTCGCGTATGGTAGCCAATTGTACACGGTAATCACGACGGAAAGGAAAGGAAAGGAAGAGGAAAGTTCGGATTTTCCGATGGCTAGCTAAAGTATTCGAAAACGTACAAGTTTGACGTAAATTGATAAATCGATGTTTCCACTTTAGCTTGTAAGCATATATTCCGTTCGCGGAATCGTGCGTATATACACAAAATCGTTCCTCCTATATTTCGCACAATCGCGAGATTTCTAATGTTGCTGCACGGTAGGTAAATATAGGTCGACAAGCACGCGAGCAAATCCGTGTTATTGAAGCGGAACGACAAAGGGCGCTAAACTATTTTAATTACAGTCAGTGTAAGCTAAACTATGTGATATGATTGCTTTGTCCTACATATATCCATATTCGAAAATAATGTAAATATATTTCAAACATTTCGTTTGCTCTTACAAGTAAAAACGTAATTTAAAAAAAAGTATTTATTCAAAAAATAGTTTTAATGTCATTTCGTAGTTTAGCTTTGAGAAAGTATTTCATAATATGTACATCCGTATTGGTAGTTTTTAATTCAGGATTTCTATCTTAAATATACGAATATCAAAAAATGGTTTTGCTGAAGTATGTCAAAATTTAGCTAGAATACACATCTGAAAATAATTTTGTTGTACCATTAAAATAATTATACATAGAACATTTATAAACTTTAAGTTTGATGAGCAAGGCTACAAAAAGTTTTGACATTTCAACAACCAGCTCGAGTATCCTACATAATTGTTTTGATGATTCAACAAAATTATTTTCAAATTTGTATGTAACTAAATTTTTAGATATTTCAGCAAAATCATTCTTTCCGTATGTCTTAAGATGCAAACATAGTTTGTGATATTCTAAGATTACAGTTAGATGTAACAGAGAGATGGAATATGAATATCGACTCTTATTTTGCAAAATAAACTCTTACCTTATGTTAATATTGATTGTAAAAAAATTGTTGACCTTTTTCTTATGTAATCGTATCTTCGTAAAATTTCCGGTTGGATTCGATATTAATATTTAATTATGTCCTTCTAACAAACGTTGAAATATGATTGTCAGATCTTGAAAAAAATTATTTCAACTTGCGTTTTCGAAGCATTTATAGAAGTATAGAAGCATTTTTGTGAACTGAAAGCAAAAATGCAATCGTACCGGCTGTTCCATTCTCTCTATTAAAACTAAAATCGAATATGCGCTTTTCATTAGCACTAGATCGTAACTGCGCGTCACATGAACAAAAGCCACGCTACCGTCCTTCTGCCTGTACCTCTTCCCCTTTTCATATCAGCTTCAGTACGCCAAGCACGCGTACAAAACTCAATGAAGCCGTTTTTATGGGAGAATACGCATTTTTATTCTACGTGTTCGGCATTTCACATTTCCGCTAATATAATATCGCTCAAAAGCACGCTGCGTTTATGTAAATCAATCACGTCGATCCATTTCTACACGGCGAAGAAACGTAAGGACACGATCTGTCGAATGTTATCGATAAAAAGATAAAATGAAAAAGGAACATAAAAAAGAAAGACCGAATTACATGTCGAGATTGGGAATTTAAATTAATACGATATTTTGGCGAAAAAAGTCTCGCGCATCACCGATATGCATGCAGGAAAAAAACGAGGGACACGTTTTGTTGTCAGATGGGCGTAAGAATCATTTTTACACGTCCGCAGTATCGAAATCCGCTTAAATTACACCGGCTGCAATCCCTTGATCGAATCCTGTGAACGTTTATTCTAGCGTGCGGACTCAGCTGCGCACGCTGCACGGATCCGCGCGAATTGCGGGGATCTCTGCGGACGTGAAGTGGATGGGCAACGTGTGTTTCTTTTTTCTTGTAGGTGTCATGGGTGAGACACAGGGATATCCATCTTCTCACCGTGGGCGTCGAGACGTACACGTCGGACCAGAGATTCGTTGCGTCGCATTTTCCTCACACGGAGGACTGGACGCTACAAGTGAAATACCCCCAACGACGAGATTCTGGCACATACGAGTGTCAAGTGTCTACGACGCCACCCATAGGTCATTCCATGCTCCTCTCCGTCGTCGGTTAGTTTTCTTTTCTTCTTCTTTTTTTTTTATCGCTCTTTCGCTTTTCTTCTTCAGTATACAGCCCGGGAACCACTGATTTCGCCACGACGCGGAAATTCACGCTATATCTATTTGCCGCCGGAAGCTTAATGTGCACCGCACGTGCATCGCGATATACCCGCGGCATTTGCCGCACCACGAACCCGCTGATTTACTGCATGACTTAATTCACGTGGAGCTGCTCAATGAGACACGCGACCTAAAGTGTTTTACCACCGCTTTGTCTCCCCGCGATCTGCTCACTCTGACGTTATCGGTGAATTTGACCGGAAGAATCAAATTACATATCAAAAAGATATAATCGAGAAATGTAATATTATATTTATGAAAGTGGGATATCGACTTTTCTCTTTCCTCCATCTTAAGATCTTTTTTTTCATGAAGCTCACTGAAGTTCGCGCGGTGATCCCACAGACAGACTGCAATCTCCGTGAACTTCGCGAATTATAAATTTCTATCATTATGCATACTTGTTCGTTTCGATAATGACTTTAATCAGCATCATAATTTTAAACTTAAAATTAACTTGATATTAATAATCTCGTATCCTCTCATTTCGAAATTTATGTAGAAATTAATCTGGTGGTTTTCAATACTATGCCGAAACTATCTCAGATAAAAGTGGATTATTATATAACCACGATAAATTCTCTTTTGCTGTATAGATATAGCATTTAACACGCAGTGAAATAAATAAAGCAGGAAAAGAAATACTAATCATTAAAAATAATTAATTGAGATATTAACTTTTCAGTTGTAATGCATTAATAATAATCAATTTGTTATCGTTCGAAACATCTGATACTGTATGCTTGTTTATTCTATCAATAATGTCAATTTCTAAATATAGTAATGACAAACGATAGGTAAACAATTACCAAATGTAATTTGCTTAATGGAATTATAATTTGTCATTAATTACATGGCTTTTCAATTTATCTTAATTTTTTTCTCATTTGTTAAAATTACAATTTTATTACAATTTTTTAATTAACGTCCATGAATTAAATATTATAGCAAAATAATTAGGAAATTCCTAAAAAATAATGAGAACATATCAGAAAAAGATTATTTAATAAATATGCTTAATATGTATAATTTTTATATCTCTTTTATTATGATTCAAATTTATTGCAAGCTTTTACTACCCTTGATTATATCAGTTTTATTTTAGATAAAAAAATATCATAAAGAAAACAAAAGTCAATGGGTGATGCAATAACAAATTTAATTGGGGGTATTAAATTCTTTGTAAATATGCAATATTACATGCAATGTCTTTTTATCATGAATTAGCTTTTTCTTTTGTAATTTTTATGAAGTTCCCATTTATCAAATAAAATATAATTTTCATTAATTATAAAATTTTATGAAAATATAAAATTTGAGATGTCTATCATATAATTATTCTTGCGCGAGGATAAAATGTAAAATCCCTTTTACAAACTGTTATTATAGTTAAAATAAAATTAATATCTCAGCTAGTAAATCATTTGTCCCTCGTTATTTTGACGTTGTATCGTTATGTGATCAAAAATATGTTTAGATGACATATGTACTGAAAAGTAACGAATGTCATAGATTAATTAACGTCATAAAGAAGTTATTTTATGAATTCAATTAATTAATTAATTTCCACTTAATGGAATATGTAAACATTAAATAAATGATAATTAAAAAGCAAATGACATATGATTTATGCTACTTATTACATAAAAATACAAACGTATAGTTTAACGTATATAAATAAATCCAATACATTTCCAACAAACATATATAACTCTAAAAATAGATATATAACTGTAAAATTGCCGTAATAACGGAAGATAATAAGTAGTATGAACGTATTCATTACATATGTAATATTCATATTATTCATAATAATTATATTAATAGATTTTGACAATAACTTGATAATTTTCAGGAATTAGATAAAATGACGTATAATATATTACGGGATTTTTTTTTTATTTGATGTTAATGTTCAATTTTTGTTAAAATAATGAATTTCTTAGCTGGATTCTTTAAGTATATTTGTGTGTGTGTGTGTGTGTGTGTGTGTGTGTGTGTGTGTGTG
>Ga0157364_1008332_pt1 | contig 10743 bp, 10 predicted proteins | sample AttsexASBM2_FD_111476 | JGI IMG/M metagenome (GOLD analysis project Ga0157364, IMG submission 111476) | Fungus gardens microbial communities from leaf cutter ant in Ribeirão Preto, State of São Paulo, Brazil - Atta sexdens ASBM2 | ecosystem: Host-associated > Fungi > Mycelium > Unclassified ... | reverse complement strand
TAGAATTTTCAAAATTTTGAAATATGTTAAAATATGACTTCGATGAAAATAGAATGCGAAACAAAGGAGAAACATTTTATTCAAAGATCGACAAGCGATTACATTAAGGGATTACGATCTTTGCAAAATTAAGATCTTTAAAAGTTAAGGATCGGTTTGCACTAAAAATGTGATATCGTTTAAGAATATTTTGGTTATGCAATATTAGAAAGTGTCAATAAAAAAATGAATATCAGCCAATATTTATTAAAAAAAAAATTTGATATTAGCTCATCTTGAAATGATTGATATTTTGTTGCAGTTTTAAAACAATACCTTTTAAATAAGTTTAATTCAAATAACTTTTACACAAATATTTATTATTTTTTATTAGTGTGTATATATATGAATTAAATATATACATAAGAATTAAATAAAATTATTATATAATAATTTTATTATATAATTTTATTTAATAATTTTATATTAATAATTTTATTTAATTCTTAATGTTACTTTCTCATCAAATTTACATCAAGTGTAACAAAACAAACGAAAAGATTAATTAAATTAATAAGAGAATTATGCAAATTTTACACAATACAAATATTCAAACAAAATATAATATATAGAAAAATCTATGAAATTTTTTATATTTTTATATTTTATTTTTAGATATAACATGCAGAATCTTAAATAGTTTTAAACGTCATTCATTTGGCATAGTGTCTCGAGATAATCTTTATGTTCCAATCCAGGTGGCGACGATATATTGCCGATGACAATTTTACGTGACGCTTACCTGAAGAACGGCAACTATAATATATTCCTGGTCGACTGGGGTGATTTATGTGCTCGGCCGTGTTATCCAGCTGCGGTGGCAAATTTGCGACCAGTAGCAAGATGTCTTGCCGGTACTTTGACGACCTTGAGAAATCTTGGCCTACCGATTGCCAGAACCACCTGCGTTGGGCATTCCTTGGGCGCTCACGTTTGTGGCATTATGGCAAATTATCTTTTCTTTCGAATACACAGGTGAATACTTTGTAAATAAGTACGCAGGTCATTTGAAGTAATTTAAGTAATTTCACTTTTCGGCGTTTCTGACATAATTTGACAGTTTCACCATTCAAGATAACATACAGCGAGGGTGAAAAATATTAAATAGTAATTTACAAATGAAAAAAGAAAATTATTATCAAATTATTACAAAATTATCTTAAACAAAAGAACTTTGAAGATTTGTATTTAGAACGGGATTGAAATTTATTTTATCGAGAAATTTATTTTATTGATAAATGCGCGCTTTTATTTCTTAAATATTTAGTATGTGTAACGTGTAAATGCATGCTAATATTGTTATAAGCGTTCTAAATATGGACTTAATTTTCTTACATATTCATAAGCTGTCGAAAAACTAAAACTGTCGAGATTATATAACAGCTTTTGAATTCTATATATTTAAATTCTATATATTTAAAATTCTATATATTTAAAATTCTATATATTTAAAATTATAATTAAAATTATAATAAATCATCTAAAATTTGCACGCTCGATTATTATAGTCTCGATATTTTAGCATCAGAATTTTTTCGTCTCAAAATATTATAGTATTACACAATACTCAGTGAAATAGTTAATCGAATCTGATCGAATCGATTGATTCGATCAGATTCGATATTTTCATTATTCTGGGTATTATTCTGGGTATATTTTTATCATAAGATTAAGTATTATGATATGAAAATTTGATGCTACACGTAATAAGACATACAAAATCGCTAAATAGACAAAGTGTTAAAAGCTTGTTGTACACAGGATAATCGGCTTAGATCCCGCGCGTCCTCTTCTCCGACCAGGCCTGGTGAATCGTTTGGATTCTGGTGATGCTGATTTCGTTGAAGTAATACACACCAACGCCGGATACTACGGCGAGATCGGTCGTATCGGTCACGTTGATTTTTGCGTAAACGGCGGCAAAGTGCAACCTTTCTGCGAAGATCGGGAGATGTATCAGCTGTGTAGTCACGTGTGGGCAGTCTGCTTCATGGCGCAAAGCGTGGACGACACAAATCTGATCGCGGAGTCCTGTTCCAGGAGATGTCCGTCTGGTCCAAGAATTGCCGCCAATGCGGGAGAGTACGTGACGATGGGTCAGCATACCTCGTCCGACGCCAGAGGATCCTTCTGCTTCACTCATTCCGATCCACCGTACTGCCCGAAGTATTGGAACGGCCACGGCGACGAGAGATGTTGTATCCCGGAAATAACAATCAACGAGGAGATAGAAAAAAATAGTGTCAAATATGACAACTCAACAAAACAGTCTAAATCAACGAACCGTTCAAACACGACTTCGACACATTAATTAAGAAGGAATTATTGTTTATTACGCTTAATTATAGCATTTAATTTATTTGTTGACGTAAATTGAATTAAATCGTTAGATATTGTTAAATTCATATATAGGGAGATATGCTAGATTTATATTATTTTAGCATTATTTTAGCATTATTTTCTCAACATAAATATCTTTCTTTGAACGAGCCTTTAAAGAAAAAAGATTTCTTTATTAAATTATATAAAGATATATCTATAGAGATTCGATTACTAAATGTACAAAAACGATCTTTACACCTAGGAATAGAAACAATTGAATCGGGTTAGAATTTTAGATTCTATTAAAGAAAAACATTACAAATTATGATTAGAATTTATCTTAATTTAATCAATATCTACATTAATAATAAGCTATTAAGAATCAGTGCAGTAAGTGCAGTGCAGTTATTGCGCTTAATTAATAATAATATTTAAGAATGCTAAATTTATTTGAACGTTTCGGCTAACTTCTAGCCATCTTCTTTGAGATGATAAACATTATGAACTTGCATTATGTAACAAACATCATTCACGTGTCAATCTCCAATATCATATTTCTCATAAGTTAGTCCATCAGCTAGATGATCAACAGATTTTTTTTACAATAACTTACAATACTTTTAATAGTTGATATGATAGAGTAAAAAAATTAATTAAATTAAAAATTAATTAGAAGTTGTCACAATTTGGAAAATACTTTCATATACTTAATGTATTGATATGTTTATACTTACACATTGGGGTCTTCAGAAGAAAACGCATAAACCAATCTGGAAATGCGAGGCTACTGATTATGTATTCGTACCATACGACACGTTCCGGAAAAATTCCGTGTTCAAACCATCAGATGATACCGTTACATGCTCTACTAACTGTTAGCGAATGTATCAGTGACAATAATAAGTCATCAAGTGTCTTCTTCGGTTTGTATATTAGTTCTCTTTTCTCAGTCTTTCATGAATTTGAATAAATTTCGCGCGTTTATTCTGTCAAAATTAGGAGAGTGGAATCCTGAGAAATATTATAAATTTTATTTTAAAATTGAATCTGAAAGCGATATAAAATTATTTTTATTACAATAAGAAGGAAATTGAAATAAAATTAATAGATTATTTATGCAAGAAATTAAAAAGAAAATTGGTTAAATGAAAATGAGAATGAGATTTATTGGGAATTATATTAATTAATTGGGATCTAGTAATTAATTTGATGAATTACTGCGCGAAGGATTCACTTTCTCAAACCGATTTGAAATTTTTGAAAATATCTAGTTTTAGACGTTTTATTTTTAAAATGTACGTTTGTAATATGTTATTTATTAAAATAAAAAATATATCGTGTTTATTAAACATAGTCTATTCAAATTTTGACTTTAATTATAAATAAATTTAGGTATATACAGAGGGAGATTTAACATATTTCATCACTCGTCATGAGCAGATAGATTGAATCGAACTGAGTCGAAAAGTCATTTTGTAGTTAACGAAATATTAATTACTAAAAATTGCCAAATATTAGTGAGTTAGTCTTGAATAATTTTTTACTCAAATACTATCAACTTTATAGAAAAAGTGCAAGAGATAAAAATCATTTATTTTCTTCTCATGGAACTCTAAAAATTTTTTCAGAATTTTTTATCAATTTTTTATCACTTTTTAGTACTGCATTTTCTTATTTTTACCAACATGAGAAAATACGTTATTAAAAAATTCTGAAAAAATTCTGAAAAAATTCTCAGAACTTTATGAAAAGAAAATAAATGATTTTTGTCTCTTGCAGCTTTTCTATAAAGTTGATAGTATTTGAATAAAAAATTATTCAAGATCAATATTTGGCAATTTTTAGTAATTAATATCTTGTTAACTATTGCGAAAATTGCAAAATGACTCAGTTCGATTCATTCTACCTGTTCATGGATGAATGATGGAATATGTTAAAATCACCCTGTATAATTATTCATATATATCATTATATTATATACATATAGTATAATAACAGATTTATTAATAAATTTGGAACTATTCTGTTCTTAAGACAAATATATGAATTAGATATTACTTCTCTCAGCTTTTTCAAATTCAAATTGCTCCATTGCGTTAATTGCATTCTTTTCTGTTAAATTAATTATCATTTTTAGATTCTGAGAGTTTTAATACAGTCTCATTAATATCTTGATTATGTTTCTCTTGGAATTCCATGAATAAGTGGAATCTTCTGTTATCAGCGTATCGTTGTAGCTCCATTTTATGAGAGTATTTTAATAAAAGTAGTTTAACAAAAATTTAAAAAAAAGATGTTATATAAAAATGTTCAAGTTGTTTTTTTGTTTGCCAGTGTGAACATCTAGCTACAAAATTGATGTATTGACAATTTTATTTGAAAGCATGTATACTAATTACTTTTTTAATTATTAGGTATAGTAAAAAAAAATCCATTATTTTTCCATTCAATTTCATGCAAAAATAATGGATTTCTTTTTACTATATCTAATATTTAAAAAAAATAAGTTTTCCATTATTCTAGAGCCAGGATAATGGGAGTCATACATTAGTCACCTGTTAGATTCTGGAAAATAAGATTGCTATATCAATACAATTTATTCTATTTTTACAAAAATATGATTTAATACTATCATTAATTTGATAAGCCTACAGTAAGAACAATAATAAATGATACAATCTTATTCTATGAAATATTTTGATTGAATAAACTTTAAATATGAAAGGGAAGATTTCCAGTACCCAACTGGCTGTAATTGTCCTTTTCCTATTGCGAGATATTCAGAAACAGTTCAGGATCGAATTTGTTTAATTCAATTTATCGCTGGAAAATAAAATCTCTTCTAAAGTTATGAGAGTCATTTTTCCGTTATTTGAAATGATTAAATTTTATCAAAACGGTTCATAAAAATCATTGAAAATTTGCATATTACGGATGTATAATTTGACAGTTAATCATTTAAATATACTCTAAAGATATGAAGAAATAAAATTCTTATTTTATATATAATACTTATTTTGGTTCTAAAAAATTTCCAAATATTATATCTGACTTTTAAAAAGAGATGAAACATTACGAGTGATGAAGACAACGTGATCATCCCAGACAAAATAGACAGTGATTCTGCATTATTTTGATTTTTTCGCCTGTTTAAAATGGCTGTTTACTGCAAAGCGCATCAGTGAAAAGTGTGTTGACTCTCATCACCCCGCTCTCTCAACTTTTCAGTTCTTCTGTAAAACTCTCAATTCTCGGCTCGTTTGAGTACTCGGGATTTTGTGTTTCGGCCAATCGAGACGATGTTGAGTAGCCTTGTCTCGGACTCTGGCGCCCTGCCGATCCGTATAAAAGTGTCTCGAGAATCAAAGCCGACGGATAGGCGACAAACAGGCGCGACACATTACCCGACATCTTGCACTCTTGTCATGCCGTAGATAGCGTGCTTCAAGAGTGACGCAACAAGCGTGGGAGGTCGTCTTACGAAGAAGCCCGATATAAAAGAGAAGAAAAAGCTTATTATATCTTATAAGATAAAAGCTAATAGTAGAATTATGTGCGCAGCAAAAAAATAAAAAAAAATTACGTAATGTCCAGTCTCAAAAAAGCGTTGCATTAACTGGAGTTTTGGTTAAAAATGAACAAATCAAAATTTTTTGATTGATTGTATTATACTACATAAAATTCTAGCCAAAATAATAATGAGAATTCTGACATGTTTATTAATTCTGATATGTTTAGAATCTGCTGGTTCATTTATTTTCAACCAGAAATGGTTGGAAATAAATGAACCAGCACCAGAGAAAATGGTTTCTCAATGCATTTCAACTAAATGTCATCACGGATATCGATGCGTCATTTCTTCGAGATTAGTTAATCTACATTCTACACAAAAGAACAGTATACAAAAGAAAAAGAAAGAGCGGTTTTGCTGAAGTATCTAAAAATTTAATCAGAAAATAGTTTTGGTGGACTATCCAAATAATTACATAAAAATCTCAAGTATGACGAAATGCTGCAAAAACGTACAAACCAGTTCGGGCGTTCTGCATAATTATTTTGATGATTCCAATAAAATTTTCAGATCTATAATAGCTTAACTTTTAAATATTTTAGCAAAATCCTTTTTTCCGTAATAAAAACGAATAAAAGTAAAACAAAAACATACGCGTTAAATTCTAATAATAATTCTAATAAAGTAAAATGTACGACAGGAAAGCAATACCTAATATATTTACCTAAATACGAGTAAAAATATTTTTTTTTTTAATGTAACTAACTTCAAACTTAATTTATTCTTATTTTTAGAAAAAAACTCTAATTTTTAGAAAAAGAGATAAAAAGTAAGTTAAACTGAGATTAAAGTTAATCTTATTGGAAAAAAACTTATTAACTCTTATTGGTATAAATAATAAAATAAAGATATAAGTGTTAAGAAAAAAAAAGTTCCGTAAAACATGTGTAAAATACAATTTGTGCATGACATAAATGCAAAAATTAATCATCTATTATTATATTTAATATTTTGTCATTATTTACTTATATTAGAGTGGAATTGATGATAAGGAAGGTATATCTTTAAATATAAATACAAAAATATATAGAATTCATTCATTTTTTTATTTAATGGTATTAATGATATGAGTGACATTATGTATAAAAAATATAAAAATTTCGAACATTATTTAAGATATCTGACATCTTCAATAATGTTTGATTGCATATCTTCAAAGAACTGCGTGTATGATTCTTTGAAAATTCATGCACATGCATTTCCATAAGCAATCGTTGCATAAAATTTAATCGCGACTATTGATGCGCTCGCTACAAATAGAGACATACAACATTATATATGATATGATATTTTGTTTCACTTTTTTTTAAATAATATTTTGCTCCGTATGTACTTTGTATTGCATGAATCTTGTTAAAAGTTGTATAAAAATATACGTTATATAAAAAATCTTTATATATAAAAATATTTCATTTATAAAATCTTTTACTAATTAAACAACAGACAAGGCACTCGATCTTTTGTGTTGTACAAAACTAAAATTCTTTGGATATAAACATATGAGTATTGAATGTCGTATAGCAGATTGTAATATCGTAAAAAATTGTCTCATCACGAAATATCTCTTTGGTAATTAATTAGACAATGGTAACATTATATAATACGACGTGAAATAAAACGAAATGTTGACTGTAGATCGTAGGTGCTTTCCATTTCGTAATTCGGGTCGACACAATTTACTCTTTGTTACTCACGAAATGTCAAGAAAGATAAAATGATGCTTGTATCACTAAATGGAAAGTACCTATACTTAACAAATAGCAAATATAAATTATTACAGTTGTTCATTATTACAGAAGTTCGAAACATATTTTTATTTCTACGTTCGAGTTGCACACGAAAGCAATAAGATGTAACACGTAAGCAAATTAACATTTTTTATTTGCTATTGCTTACATTATTGCTTTATATTTCCTATATATTTCCTGTGATTGACCGAATTGGTTGCTGCTTACGTGTTACTTCATACATTTTTCTGTGTGCCTTTATCACCAAAATATAGTAAAAGGTGCAACAAGAAATTGAAGATAGCTGTAGCTGTGATAAGAAAACTAATAAAGAGTGAATTAATGTGACAATCAAAATTTTTATCTTGTCTTTTTTCTTTTTCAATTTGCAATAATCTCTGCATTTTCAAATGTTCTATACTTTTGATATATACATAGTGAACAAATTCTATCATAATACGAGTCAAAAAGAAATAAACACAAACCCTAAGGTTTTACTGTCCATTCATTTTTATCTATAATATATATATATATTAAACCTAATTGCTATATCACAAATATATATATATATATATATATATATATATATATATATATATATATATATATACAGGGAGTATTAAAAGTCTGAAAACGGTCGAATATCGAAAAAGCATAGCATTTTTGCTGATGCCTCAGCTTCAGCGATAGGAAAGGCAAATGACGATGATGACGACATAGATCTATTTGGTTCAGATGAGGAAGAGGATACAGAAGCTGCAGGGAAGAAAGGTTAAAGGCGTACGTAGAGAAAAAAATCAAAAAAGCTTAATTATTGCCAAATCGAGTATTGTTGATTATATTAATTCAAAATTAATTTAATTATAGCTCGAAATAAGCCATGACATTGCATTAATTTTTAAGATCGTTTTAAACTCTACAACTTTATCTGAAACATTTTTCTCAAGAATGCTATGCTTTTTCAAGATATTCGACCGTTTCCAGACTTTTGATACACTCTGTATACATACACAGATGCGAGCACGCATACTTGCATAAATTATATATATTTTTTACATTATATACTTTATATATTACAATAATTTTTATATATATATAATATAAAATATAAAAGATATGTGTATGTTATATTATATGTATATATATTTATACCATATGTATTTATATGTATAAATAATATATATTATATATATATAAACATACATGGAAAACAAATATATGCAATATTGGCAATTTTGCTTTTAAAAGAATATGTTTAAAAGAAAAAAAGAAAAGCTTTCATAGACGAATATATGGTTGTCCGGTAAAGACCGTAGCAACGCTTAAAAATAAATTCTTGAGTTTATTTTAAGACAAAAATTCTAATACAATGTGATATAAAACAAAATCAATATCAATCATTTCTGATCGCGCGAATTTTAGGCGATATGATTTGCTGACTTTAAATGCTTATAATTCAAAAACTATTATAGCCCTGCATTTTGCAAGTATTCCCTGGCGAAAATTTTTTTCATAATTTTTATACGAATTGGAACATTTTTCAGAAAAATTCGGAAAGTTTACATCTTCTCAGAATTTTTCATACAAGTGAATTCTGAAGTTTCTCATCTCATAATTTCCCATAATAAAAAAAATATTTTGAAATTTTTTAGATTTTATAACATTTACCAGTTTATTTTATTTATACTTACAAAAAATCTTAGAATTCTTATGATATTTTATAATTAACATATATGAAAAATTCTGAGAAAAAATGTAGATTTTCTAAGAAATGTTCCAATTCGTATAAAAAATGCGAAAAAATTATGAAATTATATAGAAATTCTAAAAAATTATATAGAAATTCTGAAAAATTATATGAAAAATTTTTATGAGAAAAATTATGAGAAAAATTTTTATCAGGATTAGGATTATCATCTCAAAATAATCTCAGGAATTTACCTAGGAGATAAATTAACGAATTGTCTCGAATTTTGCGGAACATCCCGATTTTCGGCTCTCTAAAACTTTAAAGACATTCCGAAAAAATGCCATTTGTCCTAATTTATCACATAATGTAAATTCGTTAGTATATTTAAATAACGTGAAGAATCCCAATATTTTTTTTATTTTAAGATTGATCCCGGAATTGGCTGATTAAGATGGCCTTAATTATTACGGTCTTTACCAAATATCCGGTATATAAATATTATAATGAATGTAACTGAGAAAAAAAAGAAATAAAGTGCGACGATAGAATAATTGTGCAATAGTCAGAAATTCCGTCTCTCTTTATTTCTTCTTCCATTTTCATCATATATTATTAAGTATAGTTGGAAGAAATGAATTTGTTCTACAATAAAACCGCAAATTCTTTTTGGGAAACGTCAATTTGAAATTATTTTGAATAGATGTTCGACCATGTTGACACTTTATAGGTAAATGCGACAAAAATGTCACGTGTAGCTATTGCATTTATAGCTCCGCAAAATTTCACATCGAGATATATTTGTTACTGCAATATATTTGTATATATAATATAATACTCATGTCAAAGATTTATATCTATAAGACATATAAAAACAAACATTCGTATCTCTTCGGTGATTTTATATATAAAATCTTAAATTTAATTTCAACTTTTATACTTTATTCATATTGTAATTGTAAAATTATAAACTTTTTGATCTTTAAATTTTTTACTTTTTAATATCTTGTCAATGTTTTATTTATACATATATTTACACTTATAAAAAGATTTCATTGTTTTGCTTACTAAAAATAAATCAATTCCTTTTTAATTTTTTATTAACAAGATGTAGGAACAGTGATGTGTACATATACTTAGCGTACGCATTTTATCGCTAAAAACTCACATTAAATTTTTTCACTTTAAATGTGAAATCTTCAAATTGTAAAATGAGTTTCAACTCATATTATTAAAACCATTTAAGAGAAAATTACATAATATTTATGCTATTTATCTATACAACAATCTTTGGTACATAATCACGTAGAAACGTTTATAGATCTTTAAAATAGCTTAATTATCTTTAAGTTTCATAAAAGTTATTATATATCTATACTTTATACATATATATATAT
>Ga0157364_1008331_pt1 | contig 10743 bp, 7 predicted proteins | sample AttsexASBM2_FD_111476 | JGI IMG/M metagenome (GOLD analysis project Ga0157364, IMG submission 111476) | Fungus gardens microbial communities from leaf cutter ant in Ribeirão Preto, State of São Paulo, Brazil - Atta sexdens ASBM2 | ecosystem: Host-associated > Fungi > Mycelium > Unclassified ... | reverse complement strand
TTTGCTAAAGTATTATTTAAAAATTTAGCTAGATAGATCTAAAAATAATTTTATTTTAAAATTTAAAATAATAGAACGCTCAAGCATAATATACAATGTTACAAAATGTTTTAATAACTATAAGTCCGAACAACCACTTTTAATGTCCTACATCATTATTTTGATGGTCTAACTATCTACTAAAAATTATTTTTAGATCTACAGCTAAATTATTAAATACTTCAGTAAAACCGTTTTTTCCCGTGTAAATATTATCTTTTTCATTGCATTTTTTTTTCAAGCCACAGTTTGAATATTTTAATAATAAAAAGTCAAGTTGTGTCTTATATTTGGTAATAAACAATTCAGTAAGAGCGCATATCTGAAATGTATATATCGTGTCACATCAAAGCGATCACAGCACGATTTTTCGCGGCGAGCTAAAAGCCCTGGCAGTAGGGAATCGTTGCGATTATTTTAACGTATCCGATTAATTATGACTGCAATGTCGCGCTAAACCGTAACGCCGCTGCATCGTGTCACGTGCCGCGCAACGGTATTATGCGTTTCATGCACGATTACGCGCCATACGATATTGTATTGTATTATACGCGTACGGTTCGTTGTGCATGGGTGCGGCTGCGCTAATCTCAGAATTAAAGCCCAGATTCGCAGTGGCTATCAATCTTTAATAAAATTAACATAACATTATGTACTATTAATTGTGCAAATATAGTATTAATCCTTAGGATATATAATGATTTTCCGATTTTTTCCAACTATATACGCTGAGTCGTTTGTGCTTCGAATTAATTTTCATCAATTTTACAAGCATAATATAAGAATTATTAAATGAATTTATTATACATACTTTAATTCTAATTTGTGGCATTTTTCTATCAATCCAATATCAACAAATTTGATATTCGATAGATCTTTGGAAAATTTTCTGTAAAATATGATTACACCTTACAGGGAACTCAAATAAAAAAGGAAAAAAGTAAATAATGTAAAAAAATATTACGTATTATGTATTAAAATATTATAACATAAAAATTGTAAAAAAAAACTGAATACAGAAAAGTGACATGGATATGTCACTATGCCGCAAAGATTTAACTTTCTTTAGAAAGTATTTATAAAGTCGTGTATTTATTTAATGAAAGAATAAAGATCATTACTTAGCCAAATAATCCAGGTATTTAAAAGGAAAGAAAATGCACAAAACACGAATGATTCAATTGTGTGTACTAGGGGTTAATTGTGACGACTCATAAATATATATGAGTAAATATATATGAGTAAAAAAATTTTCAAATAATTTCAACATGCAATGAATTTGTTTGACTTCTTAATTATACTCGTTAAAGTGTTTTCTTTTTAAAGCAATAAAAAGATAAAAGTATGACAATGCAATTGCAAATACAGTAATAAAAACTTACTAAATAAAATCAACAAGTATAATTATTTACGATTGAAACGTACCTCCTCGTTTCCACGCGATACAAAATCATCCGTTACCAAGGAGACTGCAGGGAAAATCATCTTGCGGCAGACTCTTTCAACATGGCAAGAAATGCGATATTAATCGACTGATCGTGTTCGAGTCGAGACGATCATTATGGAAACTAAGCGGTGCAACTTTTTCCGCGAAACAATCATCGATTGCCATGATTCAGGACGGATCAAGAGAAGGATGAAGAAAAACCGATTGGCCATCCTCGACGATCAATCAATTGGAAGAAGAAACCGCATCGAGCGGAAAGCACGCGTAGACATGGTAGATGCACCCGCGATGCAATAAAGTTAGCGGCGTGTGCGACGTTCAGCATGGATGAGCATAAACAGTACAAAATTGTTTGAGGGAACAACGCGTGACAAAAACCATTTTACTAATTTGCGTGGAAATTATTATATCCAAGGCTGTCCCAAATAAATTGTTAGACTAATTGACGCGGAATGGAGAAATGTCACTCAAATATTTTTCAGCAACAATCAGTTTGTCAAAATTGGATTATCATGATTTATATATTTAGACTCTTAGACGGAAAACTATTATCTAAAATAGCCGATAAATTCAATATTTAAAAAAAAAATGTGTAGAAAACGTAGATATTTTGTGCATAAAAATATTCTGTGATCTATATTATTTAAAAATAATTAAATTAGATGTAGATTATTTTCTTATTTATTTTATTGCTTTATTTTATTTTATAACTTATCAATTTAAAATAATTTTACAAAAGATAAATTTTAATCTTCTATTTATTTCTTAATTTTTATTTCCCAAATGTCTTACATTATACTTATATATCACAAAATATATTCCATTTCAAATTAACATTCTTTATCGTGTTATTAATTTTCTCTATATAGGAATATGTTTATCATATAAAATTTCGATTTATCAAGAAATAATTCAAGATCGTGTATTTAACATCTCTATGCATTAAAATGTAATTAAATTATCTTGAAATCATGTTAATAAATCTTTCGCAAAGCAAATGCTTTAACATTATTGTGAAGGAAGACACAAGGAAACATACGCAGAATTACTGTTTTAATCATTCCAATTATTTAATCAAAAGACTAAATTATGTGCGACTGATGTTAATTCGTCTTTTATAAAGTTGCCGCTTCGATGCCGCTAGGAAGAGCTTCAAATTGTATTCCGCAAGAAGGATATTCAGTTTTCATGTAGTAGGTACATTTTTTTCAAACAAGTAAACGCATTTCTCTCTCTTTTTTTCTCTTTTTCTTCAAACAATTTCATATTTATGAGTTACGATCAATTCGCGATACAGACGACGTATAGCGTCGATTGACATAATTATCTAATCTTCTTTGTCTATTAATAATGTATGCCATTTTTCATTTTAAAAGCAAATTATTTCCTTGCCGTTTTTAACTCCTAAATGGCTTGTACATTAATTGAAACATATATATATATATACATGTAAACTGTATTGTAAATCACTATCTCTCATTTCATTAGAAAATGATAACATCCATTCTATTTCATTCATTAATAGAATTCTATATAGAACACGTTAAATGAATAACAGTGACTAAGAAGATAAGAGAGTGCAAAAATAAATTGCTTTTCATATGATAAATCCCCTTTCGTGTAATTACTGCAAAAATAAGTAAACCTTGGTTAAACGTGTTTGTAACGCGTATACTCACAGATTGACCAGTATGTCACTTTACAGAACGGCCAGCAATTCAAGCACAGCGTCTATATGCACGAACACGAGTCGATCTAGGCACGCTCTCGCGTATATAATTCAATTGACAGCCCAGAGCGCGCCTAGTTTACGGTGTATATGACTCAGGACTCAGACAACCAGGCCAGAGGGCTTATTTCGAAACCCTCGTACATACATACATACGTACGTTTGTTTAAGTTCACATTCCCGACAGAGACCAATAAATTAATCTCCCATGCTAATACCTGCGGCGAGAGCCTGAGCACGGCAGTCGTTCCGCCAACTCGCTCTTTCGAACCTCGCATTAATTTTCGAATGCTTCCGGATCTCGTGACTGGCGTACGCATCAACGAAACCTCTATCGGGTGTCTTGGATTAGTTACGCAAACTTAAAATTAACTGTCGTTTATACGCAAAAAGAATAATTTAGATGCAGAAGTATCCGCAAATTTAGTTAGATACAGAGCTGAAAATAATTTTGTTAAATTATCAAAATGATTGTGTAGAAAACTCAAGTATGATGAACAATGCTGCAAAAAATTTTGACAGTCTAGATACTAGCTTGAGCATCCTACATATTATTTTAGTATTTTCAAATTCGTACTTAACTACATTTTTAGATATTTCAGCAAAACTTCTTCCGTGCAGATATCGAAGCAGAGAAATTTATATAATCATATACATTTGGAAACAATTTACAGTTTTCGATTATAAGCAAAATTAAAAATCTTAAGAGATAGTAAAATCGTCACTTCATTTCAATTAAATTTTAATGTAATAAATTTTTATAACGTAGAAAAAACAATTTTATATTAAAGTATCTGAACATTTAGCTATACTGACTCTAAAAGGAAATTTCATTAAACTATTAAAATATAAACTATGTAGGACGCTCAAACTGATTACTAGAACATTAAAATTTATTACAACATTGCCAATCATTGAGGTACATAATTATTTTAAAGGTCGAACAAAATTATTGAGTTAAGTATATAATTATTTTTAGGTCCAACAAATTTTTTTCAGATCTGTATCTACAAACATACTTTGTAAAAATCATTCTTTCCATGCACTCTGTTTTTCATACACGAATAATTAAGATTTTAACTGATATATACACGCACATACATATTATATTTTTTTGTATTTTTTTGCGTATTCATGTCAGTTCAAATATTTAAAGAACGAACAAAGAATTAATCCGAAACGTTATATATCCGTTAGAAATATGATTTCCAAGTTTAAGCGATAGTAGTCGCTTTAATATTAATTATTCTCGAGAATATAGTTCTGCAAGTTAATGCGGGCGGTATCTTTTACAACCTTTTGCAGCCTGAACGCGTATCCTTACTGCGCTCGTATTCACGGTCTGTTTTCTAGAACGACGAGAAAATATATAGCGATAATTTATTCAGATACGTAAAGTAGTTCAATAGCCATTGTAAATTAAAGACCATCTGTACGCAATATGTTCTGGTTATTAATCGATATAGCCCTCATCCCGAAAGCAGAATTCTCCTGCGTTTATGCGCGAGTATAAATACGCGGCAACATAATGCAGAAACAGATATAATCTATATATATTGTGTCATAAATGATTTATATTGTTTACTATTAATCTGTCTAATATATTTTTGTTTACAATTTTATATTTTTGTTTACAATTATCGAAAATCGCAACAAAAAACTTTCAATTTGAGAAGTAAATAAATCAAAAGATCTTTTCATTTCTAACGGATTCAATAGATCTTACGATCATGCATATAAGTATAGAATCGAGCATCCGAAATATTTACTATTTCATGAAAAAAGTCATTCGCGAATTGGAAGCGTGATTTACATAACACTAAAGAAGGAATCAGATACGAAAATACGTTAATTCAGGAAGCTTACTAAAAATAGTCATTTCTGAGATTTTGAATTTAATCGTTTAATCGAATTCTTAGCCAAATTACTACAGAAAAGAATTCTTTTACAGTTTATCAGGAAAAGTAGCTTTCTTACATAACTATGAATTAGTCCATGGTCATAAAAACCAATTAATTGTGCGAAAGTTTGATTACCGTTTAAAAATGCGGCATGTCAGACATGATATTAATGTCGCGAATCGCCGAACAGACGTTATAAAACACGCGATAGTGAGGTAATTCGAAACGAAAATATCGCATGCATTTGAAACAGCGAAATGTACAAAGTCGCAAAAAGAAATCCCAGTGAATATACAGTGTACGCTTGAGTATGCGAAACGTATATGCGTAAATGGGCGTGCAACAATTGCGTGCATCTCCGCAATGCGGCTGTAATCGATTACGCGGTGGCCTCTACGATGCGGAATTTAAACGGTTTCGCCGACGCGGTCAAAGTGAATGTCAATGAGACCGTTTAACGTATAGTTCCACGAGATAAGGATAGCTTATTACTAACAAGTTAAAACTGAGTCACGTATCCATCGCAATGTACTCAATAATGTCGGTTATATTTGAATATGCATGTGCATGTATCAACTGTGCATGTATAACGATCGTCTAGACGCCTGCATATCTATCGCAGACTAATGAAATACATTTTTTCCGAAATATTTTCTAGAGGCACACGTGCTTATTGAATTATTAATTTATTAAATTATTAAAATATATAAAAAGCATATGATGTCTACGAACATAGACATATATTTTTGGTCACTTAATATACCAAATTTTATCTTGTTATAAATATTTTTTATCATAAATATATTACAATTTTTTAAATAAATAAAATTATCTAAAAATCTATCAATTAAAAATACCGAAATAAACTGTTTTATGATTTTTATCATAAAACTTCTTTCTTTTTCTGTATTTTGTTATTTATTCAATTTCGTATATTGATTTCTGTGATGTTTTTACAACGTAAAAGATGAGATGCATCTACGATGCTGCAAATTAAATTTTCATATCCTATTAAACGAAGTTAATTAACAAAGTTTATCTCTCGATGCAGTAAGTTCTTAAACAATTGCGCTAAACAAAGTTAATCATAATAAGCTTATCGATCTAATTGATTTACTGTTCTATCGAAACTAACAGTAGCTATATAATGCAATAATTATAACTTTTTAAAATCTTAAAACTTATACGAAAGATTCTCTTTAAAGTCCGCTTTTCAACGTGGAACTTCATTTCTTTCTCATTCTTAGAACTAGAAAGAAATGGAGAGCAAATTGAATCGAGATTAAAGTTAATCTATATTGGTAGAAACAAGCATAAATAAATTCGCTGATAAATTAACGTTATTAATATGCCAATTACTTATTCATTGTATAACTTGATAATTACATCACTATAAAATATATTTTTATAATTTTATAAAATACATATTTTAAAATAATGTATATGTATATATAAGTGTGATAAAAAGAATCTCTTTTTCTAAATTTTTCATCTTTGAAATAATGCTGCGTTTATCTTTACGAACGTCATAGTGCGTCATCATTAAACAGAGTAGTAAGCTTTAACAGTAATATGTACATCATCGCGTATCAAAATATTACATCCTCGTTACATTCTCTCCATAGAAGAGTTGAGGTTATGAGGGCTTTTACGACAAGCAATGAATGTCTCAGCGGTGGAGCCGATCCGGAGAGCTCGTCTATATATTATTGGGAATTTATTAGATTTAATTAACTTTTCACCTGTACGCTATATTACTTACGAGCAAACGGCAGCAACTCTTATCCGCGCTCGTCTTCTCGTCGCATTTTTATTTACGGGCACACAAAAACGTCTCTTTGTCTCTTTTTCTCTGCTTAGCCACTAAGAAAGAGTTGTTACATCGCGAATCGAGAACTGTCGATGTTCGACCACAATAGTCGGAAACTACTCCCTCGCAACTGTCGCGCTCGCAATCCCGTGGGCCATTGTCGTGTAACTACAATTCGAACCAGCACCATCATGAGAAAAAGTCTCAAAGCGCATTATGGCTGCCTTTCTGATCGTGCAGCTGCAACTGGCAGTACTGGCTTGAGAAGAGAATGCTTTTTGAATAATTTAAATGTGAGATAAAAATTTGAAAAAAATAGATGATGAAGCAGAATATATTTCAACCTCTGTAACTTTTTTTAAAAAGATTGATAAGATCATATTCCTTTTGAATAATGAAAATATTCAGTTTCTATGTAACTCCTTCAGATTCTGCATATAATACATTGTAATGTATGTACATAAAATTTGAAGACATTATCTATTGAAATTATTTAATTTCATCGACATCATTTGAGATCTTATGTACATAATAATGTACATGTTAGAAAAATAGTTCAAATTTTGAAAAAATTAATCATTTAATATGAATTACTTATCAAAGTGCGCATAAATTGAATTAGAAAAAAATTTTTTTAACATTGTTCAACAATAAAATCAAGAGAGAAATACTAAATATTTGACTAATATCATTTATACGAATACAAATCTTAATGTAATATTAAAATGATAAGATCTAATATTATTAAAAGAAAAGTACTTGATATTTGTGACTGTAATTGCACAAAATAATTGTGATTAGGAAATTCATTTTTATAAATTATTGTTAAATTATGATAAGTTTGTAACATGACGACTGCATATACAACTTCTAAATAATTACACTCGTATATAAAAATTATGTGAGATATGTAGATGTTTGATGGATTCTGTTGGACTGATTTGATTGATAGTAATATAATTGCATATAATTGCATTCGCGCAATACATCGCGGCGCATAAAAAGCAGAAATAAATAAAGAACGAGATAAAAATCCAGGACAGCAAAGCAAGGAACGACGAACAGGACGACGAACAAAGTTCGAGGTAAAGTAAGGTCGAGGCGATTCGAGACGAGGTGAATCCAGACTCACCTGCAATTATCCGGTCTAATGAGCAAACAGTTCTCTCTCTCTCTCTCTCTCTCTCTCTCCCCTCCTTCCTTCCCCCCTTCCCCCTCTCTCTTTCTCTCTCTCTCCTCGTGCTACATCCTACTTTCCTCTCTCCTTGCTCTTGCGATCTTTTCCTTTTCCTCTGTGCTCTGATGCTGAACTGTCCATCACTTGGATACTTGACGCCGCCACTACGATAACCTTCCATGGTCGTACACTTCTCTCTCCCAATCCTTCCTTCCAGCTTCAACCTTCACCTCTGATGCCTCCACCTTCTTCTTCCTCCTCTCCTCTATGACTTTTTCTCCTCCTTCAACTGACTGAACGTCGGTTAATGAAGATTATTAAATTAGTACCTCTCACGAGCAACTTTTTCCGAACGTATACCAAAGAGATCGGCGGAAACTTCGAACTGTGAATCTTACAGAGCAACCGACTGGTTAACATTTCGAGCGGCATCACCTCTTGCGCTTATCTCGCGAATCTTTATAAGGTGGCGAAATCTGAAAAAATAAACCCTAATCGCGGAAAGTATTAAAAAAAAACAAAAATGTCCGAATGATTGAATTTGTCTTCAGATATTTAAAAATTATATTAGTATACATATGGAAAAAACATATTTGGTTGAATTAATTGGAATTATAGTGGAAAATGAATAATCCAGAATTCTAGTTAAGTTTATTAGATTTCTGGTCAAATCTACTAGAATTCTAGTTGAAATAATCAATTTCAAAATCTAGCAGAATTCTAATTAAAATAATCAATTCCCAATCTAGCAAAATTCTGTTTGAAATAATCAGAATCTAGTAAATTTAATCAAAAATCTAGAAAACTTAACTAGAATTCTGGATCATTCATTTTCCATCACAATTCCAATTAATTCAAATATTTTTTCCGTGCAAAAAATAAATGTTAAATAAACGTTTAAATAAGATTAAGGAGTGCGTTCCAATTGGCGCTCACAACTTTCGCAAGCATCATTTGTCCTTGTTTAATATTTGATAAATCACAAGAATTAAATGATTCCAAAAGTAGTACTTCCCTCTCCTGGTTCAGCAGGAAGCATTGCGAGTGGAATGCAACTTTAAAAAGTGTTATGATTTGTTTGCTGTTAATTGCTTATGACAATTATAAAAATCTATTTTTGAAACTTACAACTTACAACAAATTTAATTGTTAAAAGTATTTTCTGGACGCTCATTTCTCAAAGAATAGATTTCTATACGACATTCACAACTTTTACACCCATCACATTAAATCACTTAAATTAAATATTTTATTATTTTCAACTTCCAAATGTCCAAATATAAGTCAATCCATTTCTATGGCAATTTCAAATAAATAACATTCATATTAACATATGCACTTAGTTAATAATAAATCAAATTTAATATAATTTCTTAAATTAAATTATTCAACTCCATTATTTTAATTAAATTAACGATATATTGAGTAAGAGTATAGCTAAAAAGCAACTTAAAAAAATATTTTAAGTTTAAAAATAACTCAAATTGATAATATAACATATATTCAATTAACAGTACAATAAATGTAACTGGACTGAGAAAATATTCTTTTACTCCCTTCATTAGCCATTATAGAATGTCTCCATGTCTCCGAGAATTACGGAAGTTACCGCAGGAATGTTAAAATCCCAACAAACGCAATAGCAAACATGACATATGTACATTCGTACAAATTGTAACTACAGCTGCACTTAATTATTCGCATTACGAACGCGTTGGAAAATCGTAGAGATTGGATGATATGCATATTCGTGCTCGTTACTGGCGATAGAGGAAAGATGATGGCTCATGGCGAGTCTCAGCTCGTTAGTCGCGTCAAAAGGGCGGGGCATAAATGGCGACACGTGGACAGCGTCTCGTAGCCGGTGCATTGACCTTGATTTTTCGATTTTAGAAATAGAAATGATGCGGCATAATCGGTTATCGCGAGACGACAAGCTTGTGACTCAACCGACGATGCAAATGGAAAAAGACATTAAGTACGTGAAAGCGATGCGCGGGATAGCGAGAAACATGAAAAATAGATGTGGACAAATAATCGAGAAAGGTGTTCGTGTAACTGCGGGCGAAAGAGGAACGGAGAAATCTCCCGTTTACAAAAAGTAGAATAATACTCCCATTCGGAAGAGGAGAGAAAAGAAAAGAGTGTCGCCCGTTGGACGTGGACAAATAGCGAGATTAAATCCCGGAGCGTCGAACCGATGCGAACGAAATGTTTCTCTTTGAGAAAAACACGCGTCGGACATGAGATGACTGCGTATTACGAGATCTACAGTTTTTAACGATGTAAAGTTTAATGTTTATACATGACAATACTTTCATTACACAGTGGACCAGTTGACATACCGATTGTAATTATGCAATATCTTTTATGATAAAACAAAAACTGTTTGCGAAAGTTGATTTCACAATTTCACAATTTCTATATAACAAATTCTAATTTTTAAAAATATTTTTCCTACTGATGTGCACAAAGTATCGAAAAATTTAACAGATCTGAGAATAATTTTGTTGGACTATCTAAATAATTATGAAGGATGCTCAAACATGATGGGTAAACAATTTTTGTTGCAAAAAATTTTGACATTCTAGCAATTATCTTGAGCGTTTTACATAATTATTTTTATGATTCAATAAAATT
>Ga0157364_1008330_pt1 | contig 10743 bp, 7 predicted proteins | sample AttsexASBM2_FD_111476 | JGI IMG/M metagenome (GOLD analysis project Ga0157364, IMG submission 111476) | Fungus gardens microbial communities from leaf cutter ant in Ribeirão Preto, State of São Paulo, Brazil - Atta sexdens ASBM2 | ecosystem: Host-associated > Fungi > Mycelium > Unclassified ... | reverse complement strand
GATTTGTTAAAAGATAGTACTTTTTAACTGATACAGATCGACGATTCCACGTTAAGATATTATTAACATATTCTTAGAAAATGGCTTATTACGATTATCCGTACTATTCGAAAACGCATTTGCGCTTTTTATTATCAATTTTATGCGGTGAATCGAACACTTGAAATAATAGTTGTTAATTAAAAGACATTAATCACAATTTTCTAATTTTTATTGGCCAGAAATTAGCAAATATTTACTGATCCATCTGACCTGACTAGTTTGACCTAAGTAGTTTTACCTAAGATTTCCGGTTAGCTATTATCAAGTAAATTTAAAGTAGTAAAACTGACCAATTTCTGACCAGTGACCAATTTTTTTCTTAGACGTTTTTCTACTTGAGTTGAGATAAAACTATATTTTTAAGACCTGAATTCAAACATAGAAAAAAATTCTGCACGTTGTCAAATTAAAAAATTCTTTCTTATTTTTTCCACAGTTTTCTTGTTGTAACTGTGGTAAACGTTGAATAGAATATGGACAAAAAGCTTGGAGATGGGTTATTCGAAGATAGTTAGAAGAGAGGATAAAAGACAGAGAGGACGAGACAGGGAGAGATGGCGGTGTAGGAGGAGTCGGATAGGACGGACCTCTTTAGGTTTATCGGAGCAAATAATGCAGCAGGGAGAGCCCAGCCGGGTTTTCCATGCGGAAGACCAGCGAACCGATCACATTGATCTTTGCCAAAAACAATACCCGACCCGCCTTTGAATTCCACTGGCAAAATACGGGCGCTAGGTGAGTCACCGGGTACGTATACACACGGCCGAGGGCACGCATGAGGTGACACAACTACAGGCGTATGTCACATGGAACATCGTACATGCGATCTCCTTACGTATGTATATAAGTAGTTACATGTGTATATACAGCTGAGTTTCGTCGACGTACACGAGCGGGTTTATAAACACGCGCGACGTACGGTGTGTCCCTACCGGATGTATATACTGATTTATAAAATTACAAAAGTTAAACGGATGCACTTGTGATCCTAAGCGGTAGATAATTAACAAATCGACTGGATCATGAGGATGCGAGTGAAAATTAATTTAATTTATCAAATCGTATGTATTTGTATTTCGCAGTTATACAAATGCTAAAAAGAAGATTCTGTTGTTGCAACTATATACGATACAAGAGAGAAAGAGAGAGAGAGAGAGAGAGAGACTTAGCGAAAATAATATTTAAATAACATTGCGCGCGGCGAAAAGACGCGGTTGTATTTTAAATAAACACGCATGCCCTGAAGCCGTCCGGTAAACGTTCCATTTGTAGCGCGTCAACATAAAAATCCGCGAGTTTGACGTGTCTGGTGGAGAAAAATCAGTCGGTAAATTTGCAGGCAAACAGGCTACAAAGCGAAAACCAAGTCCAGGCTTCTCGTCAAAATACATTCGGCAACGAGGCATCAATTTCCAATCGGTGCTGTTCAATCCGGCCGTCGTGTGTAACATGCGGAGGCAAGCAGTCTGGATGCGAGCGGTCGGAAAAAAATTGATAATGGATTAATAACTGCCGTCCAATTCAAACCCGTTAATTATTTTCAACTGTACAAGGGCTTCGAAGGATTGACAGGCCGACGCACACAAAACGAACATAGATGAATGCGTATAACTGGAAAAAAAGGTTAATTTTCGAATTGTATAATATTCTAGGCGATTTTCTACATCAGTAGACCCGTTCGAACAAAATACGTATAAGATTTCATGTAAATATCTTACAGAACTTCGTTTTAAATATTCTTTCAAGTCTCTTTTGAAATTACTGCTGTATTTTTAAAATATTAATTTCATCAATTTGTCAAACTAGATGACATACAATGTAGGATGCTGATGTGCTGTCATAATGTCCGGACATCGATACGAAAAACTCTCTCTTCGACACAAAGTCAGTGAGCACTTTGTTCGTGCAAACAATTGATTTCTTGATTATAACCACACGAGCACATATGTACAGGTTTCGGTCGCCGGTCGTGCCCTCTCGCCTTGCTCCGCCTCGCCACTTAAAAATCCGTATAATAATTCAGCGTCGCGGTTCAGGGGGGACGACGCTGGAGGATGAGGAAAACTAGAGGGGCAAAGCGAGTCGAGCTCCGCTTCGCCAACGAGGTCTCTTTTTTATGAATATTCGAACACGCGCCAATAAATTCGAATGAGCACGGCGAAAGGGTCGCCAGACGTTGAAGTGGTAGTCCGCTCACAGTCGATAGGTTCGTCCTGGTCGGTCTAGTAGGACCCTGTTGCTGGCAAAGGGTGGCAATGCGATACGATGACGACGCATGACATTTCTCCTTGACGTACTTGTAAATATGCAACGCAAATATGTGTGCACACGCGTGCATTTTTATTTGGAGAGAGAGAGAGAGAGAGAGAGAGGAGGGGGGATAGAACAAGAAAAAAAGGGAAAGTATTTTTGGGAGAGGCAGTGATTTCTCTCTACATCAAGAAATTATATTCGAAACGGCATTACTTTTGTCAACCATCCTCATCTGTACTCGATCGTTATTCAACGAAAGAGGAAGAGATGAAACGGAACAACTGATCTCTGCATTCCCTCGCTCTCCGGAATCTCGTCCTTCCTTAGAAGTTATTCAAATTTGCTGCTCGAACGCAGTTCTCGGCTGGCTGACGCTAAAACGTCACATCGAAAGGACTTGCCCTATGAATTTCTAGATTGTAAATGGAAATCCTTCGAAAATCACGAGACGATTTAAGAAACATCACGAATTCGGTTTGCGAAACTTTGAAACAACAAAGAACTATTTCTATTCTATTTTAATATACAGATTTACTTAGATAGTTTAGAGATGTATACAAGTTGTATAATAATTGTTTAAATGTCAGTACTTGCTCGGCCTATAGAATACGCTCTCCGTTTCTCTTTTTTTGCTTTTTGATGCGGATGTTGCGGAAAATTTGTAATCACTCTTACGATTGTCTTTCTACGGCGTATGCATCAACTAGGACACGGAACATGCACAAATCCTTTGCTCTGGGCCGAAATACCAGAATATCAAGGATGTATTTACGCGGGGGAGGCTGGCACGGGGGAAGGAGGCCGACATTGAGTTGCTGTATATGGAAAGTGAAAGAGACACACACAAGCGTCTCTCTCGCTAGCTAATGCAGAACGGTGAAATATTCATCAGTCTGGCTGCCTGCCTTGGTGGCGTGGGCCAGCCCACCCTTTATATTTCGTAATTACCCTCCCAGACCCGTCCTACCACCTCAAGCCAGCCTCCCCAATGCTTCCACCTCCGTCTCCGTCATCGCCAGCTAGCTAATACCCTTCGCCCCGTGAAACCCTCCGGTCGTCATCATTGCCGTCAAACTCGTCGTCTCGGGCCGTCTCGCCATTCCCTCGGCCCTCTTTCGACCTACCACTACTCCTTTTCTCTTCTATATCGAAGCTTCCATTTTCAATCCCCGCTTTTCCATCACCTTCACCAATCGGGCAGCGTTCTAATTCCACGCCAACAGCACGAAAGCATATCCTTAAAGCAAACTACGGGACAAATGTATGGCTAGAAGCTAGACTGTTGATTAAGATTTACTTACATATCACGAATTTTTCTGTTTTACATAAATTAATCAAATACAATCAGAAAAATATCAATCAATCAAAAATTATTATTTAATATTAAGAATATAACCTTAATAAAAATTTCTACGTACGTATTCCGAAAAATATCATTGATAGCAAAAAGAAAAACGATCACTGATAATCTGACAACTATCGATCAAACATAGCATCGATATTTTCCTCGCAGTTAGCAGCACCTTGCTACGAATTTACATCATCGACAACGCTCTTCCGTCTTTCATCGATGATGGCGGTTCAAAATACTTGCCGAAAGGCGGTTCGACAAAGGCGTAATATCGTGCCCGGTAGCATAGTCGATCGAGGCACCCATATATCCCGGGCAACGGCCGGAGGTCTAAATATTTATACGCTAATGCCTATGCGTCGGTTCGAACATCAAAGACGAGGCTGCTCGATCCCTCCTGCATAGTTCGTAAAAATAAATTCCCGTCGCCGCGCGTCGATCCGTACCCTGCTCTATACCTTCCGATCCTCGTCGACGACATCCAACGACGACAACGACATCGTCATCGACATAGTCCTCGTGTTCGATCTCGGCGCCCGGTCGAGAAGAATTCGAAAAGTCGAAGGGGACTTAAAATCCGAATCTGTCTCCTCGTCGTTCTACCGTTCCAGCGCCTATCTACCACAGGTCTGATACGCACGCGAAAACACAAGTTGTGTGCCACGAGCAAACACTAGACGCGAGTACGCGGGAGTGACAGAGGAAGGAGCAGGAGGCGAGAGAACAAAGAAGTCGGAGAAGAGAAGAAGTCGTGGAGGAACCTCGAAGCTGGTGAAGCAAGATCCAGCGAGACGTTAAAGCAAACAACGAGTCACACACGCAGTCACACGTCGAGCCCCGCGGTATTTTCCGGCCGTTTCCTTCCTTCTCCGACATGTTCCCGTTGCGTCCTATGGTCTTGTAAGAGCCCTCCTGAGACGCAGGATTCACCTATTTCTGAAGGAGCACTACGAACAGCGATGTATGTCTGACATCGTCGACGTATATCAAGCGAATATTATTTTATGACATTGCTTATTGTCTTACGTATATTATTACGTATATTATTATCGTTGACATCTTATATTGGGAAATGATAACGTGAAATTTATATTACATATTTTCAATGCAAAAATTATGTACTATAAGAAAAGCATATAATTAAAATCTTCAAATTTGATACCAGCATACCATAAAGGTACGCGAGCACAGAATGAAGAAAATGCACAAGTTTGACACTTGCATGCAAAAAAAAGGAAGCTGAATTTTAAAATTATTGATTAATAAGACAGAAAGAGAGATATTTGGAGATGAACCGGAAGATCTCGAATCTCGAAGTGTATCAGTGCGCGTCCACAAAGTTGCGTTTATACAAAAAATGACCCAAAGAAAGGAGTGGGTGGCCTTTTTTCGCATGGCTATACGGTTTATAAATGGTGGGAGCACAATGGATCGGTGGAGCCAAGGTAACTCCGTTATCGCGGTCCGCTAAGCGTCCGAACACAATGTCCCGTCTTGGGCTTCGTCTTCCTCAATCTCTGTTGACCGTTTCTGCTCCTACTTTGGACTCAACCCTCCCTTCTTCGCGGTCACGAACGTCCAAATATTTGCCCGAAATCTATATCCCTGTGGTGGTCCCTGTACTTTTATCCTCGAGAAGGAGAGAAGGAGACGGAACCGCCGATTTATTATTCCGGAATAATCGTGGATCGCTTCATCGGGCGCATCGGATCGGAATCGGGAAACCTCAAATTTGTTTTGGGTATTGTGGCGCGGTCGATGCTTTTCTTTTCAGCACCTTCGGACGATGAGCCCCTCTTTTAAAACGGTCCAACGCGAGCATACATCAGGTTAACGAAATACTCGGTCGGGATAGTTCAGTACTCATTAACATCCTTGTGCTTGGCTAGTCGAATGTAAAATCCTCTCTCTTTGATATTTTTTCAGATCCATTTGAACATTCATGAACCTTCAGCTTTGAGAGAATTTTGACGAAGCCATGTATAAGCAGCTAAGTTCCACAAACCATACCGCATGGTTCTTATTGAATGAAAACGATTGTGAGTCCTCTATCATTCTTTTCAAAAGTTACAAGAAAGAAGGTTGCATTTTTCATACCAGCTATAGCATACGTATACTGATAAGATTAAAGAACTTTTCAAATATTCATAAGTGCCGTGTGTTTACAACAATGTCAATAAGTACTTGTGTATCTAACGATAACTATGCTATGTGCCTTTATGGAATGTAGTAAGTGTCTCGACAGTACTTTTTGTGAAAAACTGGCATTATCTTGACAGTCTTTTCAACAGGGCCGTACGCGCTCGTGCATTATCTCCCTTTCAACACCGGTCGTTCGCCCTTGATACGTGGTATTTCGCAAATTGCGGACTCGTCACGCATGAAAACGACGTGGCCGCCGCATAATCTTGTAGGTGGAATATATCGTGTCACGCTGATACGTCCGATCAAATATTCATCGGCGGGGACAAGGTACACGGCTTTCGTTGTCAATGGGAATCTTGCACTTGACACGCGATGAGGAAGTACGCTTCCCAAAGAGGCGAGAGAAAGGAATAAGAAGTGAATCTAGTCGAAATAAAAACGAGATGCTAAAACTAGTTGATACGACACGTTGCACAAATGCTCAAAAAGATTTGAAATATAATCGCAAATTTATATGAAATTTTTCTTCGCTGTTTGTCGATATTGAAACAGTCGAAATATATATTTAAGCTTGTAAGTTTTTGACTTGTATTTTGACTTGTATTTGGATTCCAATATCTCAATTTACGATTTCTATATATATTAATTAAAAAACAATGTTAATATTCTTATAAAATATTCTTATAATCGATGAAAAATTTTACAAAATCCATTTCTTAAAAGCACCGCAATATTTCTTATATCCCTAGCGGTACTGCATCATGAATAACGTGCCATCTTCGATGTAATATCGACATCCAACAATACCACGTACGAATTCTCTTTCTTCCACCAGTCTTTCTCTTCCTGTGTACCAAAAGCCGCCAATATTGGCCGTATTTACGAAAAAGCGAAACCTCTTTGTGAGGCAGATTAATAAAACCAGCTCATCCTCGGAGTGAAGCTGACGGGCCGCCCGCCGTGAATTCGATGTTTCCGCTGACGCGGCAAAAACCAGATCGTATTGCAAGGTACGTTTTTCATGACGTCGAGAGTACCATGTTGGAACACCATGGTATTCCGCCGGATTCGAGTATTGATTTTCGGATGACGATTGAGTCGTTACTTCGATTGTCTTCTGATATAGATAACGACGGCTGAATGGAATTGTAAATTAGGAATCAATTCATCTATATATTCTAAGTTGAAAATTTAATTCTATTCAAAGAATAATTTAATGGCTTGGAAATTATCATTATAAAAATTATTAGACCATAACATATTATCATAAAAGTACAAGTTTATATTTTTATTTCTCTTATTTATAAAAAATAAAACGAAATAAATGTGTAATTACAATTATATTTTTATTAATTGTCTTATTTTATATTTCCTTCAGATATCTTTGACTTTCGTTTTCGAAGTAATTATATGTTGTATGAGTAATTGATATTTTTAAATACATTGAGAGAAAAATGTCGAAGTTGCGAAGCAAATGTTACTTAGAAAATTTAATTGTGATGACGAAATATACATTTCTGTGATGATGAAATATGTCTCATTAATTGTAAAAAAATAAAATTAATTTATTTGTTAAGAATAAAGATTTATTTCACACATATTTAAATAAATATTTATTTCAGTGAAATAATAATAAATATATTTTTAGATCAGACATCTTTTTCTCAGTAAAAATGTGGCCATACAATGAATTTCGAATATTATAATTATGCATATCGAATTCCATATGCACAGTGAAAAAAAATATATTATAAATCACTTGTTTAAAGAGCCAACTAAATATTTACTAAATATATATATTTGATACAAAATCATTAATTTGATTTAACTAATTTTTTTTTATTGAATAAATATTTATTTACTACAAACGTTTAGTTGGTACTAATCAAATAAATATTTATTAAAAATTATTAAATTATTAAAATTAGAATCTTATTCTTAGTGCAACATTAAACGATAGTGAAAATTTTTACGCATTTTATTTCTTGACATCTAACATTGCGAAGTAAGCAATCTCTTTCGAATACAAAGTGTAACAAGCGTATAGGCGACAACTGACTATTCTCGTTTCGGTATAAGTGTGTATAGGAATGACTGAGGAAATTAAAAGACGTTTACCGGAAGGCGATCGCCTAATGTCTTCGAATAAATTGATTGATTATTTACTCAAGCGAAATCGCATCACAGCTCGTCATTCAATAAAAACAAGACGGGCGGGGGAGCGATAAACCATTTAAGGCCACTCGATACTGCCGCCGCCAACCCACGACGTTGTTCAGAAAGAAGAGAAGAGAGCAGTTCCTTGTAGAAACTTACAAGGAAGAAGTGTAATGATAAAAGAAAGCAACCTCGACATTGATCGCACCCTAATTTGTACCTAATCACCATTCATAAACTAGAGTTGAAGCTTATCTCTAATATTATTCTTCTAAGCTAGAGTATCCGGATTATTTGTAGTATCCGGAAAAACTGAATGAAGGAACATATTCACATAATTCTATCGAGATTTTCGAAAGACGATTTTTATCGGACGTTAACGAGACAAGTGATACTAAAAATACCAATTTGTGTGCAACGACATGTTTTCTCTTTCCCATCGAATCCTGTATCTTCATCTCGTTACGTTACGCGCAACGGCGCCAGTGCATGCATTCACAAACAGACTTGACGCGACACAGTATAGACGATATCATTAAATATGCACCTCACGTCATTTGGGGACGCGGGTCATTATTCCATCCGCTGTCTCCTGCGCTGTTTTAAGTCCATCCAGCAAGACTGCCTTCATTCGATCGAACGATGTCCTTTCCTCAAAAAGCTAAGGAAAAATAATGATAAGAGAAACAAGGATCGCTTATCGCTTTTTCGTTCAGATGTTCGAAATTCGAAATTGACGAAAGCAAAATACACAGGATGGAGCACAATTCGGAACGTCTTATGTAGTGAAGCATATTTTATGCTTAGCATAATTCTAACATATAATTCCAACATATTTAACTCGCATAAAGATAAAGCAAATCTATAACGAGATATATTATGTACTATATATTATCATATGATAAAGTCTCATTTTTACCATTCCCAAATACACTCTTAAAAAGGAGACTACTGATAAAAAAAAGATTCGTTAGATTTATTTAGATATTAAGCATCGAACAAAAAATCCAATTGAGTTTATTCCGAAATTGTGCATCGAAAAAATAGATTAAGCGATTTTACGGTTCGCCCACGTTATATTTACACTGTATCGCGATTTGTGCCGATGAATACTGTCATAGATTGCGCAGCGAAATAAATAAACGTAGTAATTACATTTATTTGTAAGCTGGTGACTGGCAATTTAGTAAATCCGGCGAATATTTTTTCGCCTGGGCGAAATGTCGAATTTCCGGGGTGACCGCCGAGTTTCCAACGGCCGGTTGGTACGCGCGGCATAAAATAATTAAAACTAAAAATACATCGTTGCAATTCTTGATATATTTTCGACAAAAAGCCAGTATACATCCGGAAGTGGAGTTTTCGTTCTAATTACATCTCGCTTTGTACTTCGTTAAATTTCATGAGCAACTATAACCGGAAAAACATTGTTATCTGTCTTTTGCGTAGAATCAAACGAGCACAGATCAAATGCTTGTAACTCCAATTTGGTGAAAATATATGAAATTAATTATCGAATATCGCTAGGTAATAAAAATAAATTTTATAAAATGTGAAAATTTAAGAGAATTATTTAGAATTATTCATATGAGCCTTTCTGCTCAAAACTCAACATTTATGGCAATCTCCTTAATTAGAAAGCCTTTGATTTAAAAATCAAATCTCCCCCCCCCCCACACACACACACACACACACACACACACACACACACAATTTACATCGCTTCCTAATGTAAAATCCAGTTGGTTTGTACGTATGAGAATTTTTATTCAAAATCACGAAATATAATCGACGAAAAACTCGACTGTGAACATTTTTGAATTCGTCTGTCAAAGACGCTGCTTCAGGATCATCTCTCCTACATTCTCCTTCCATTTTCAAGACGGGATTCAAGAGATTTTTTGTCAATGGAAAACGTGAAGATCCTCGTCCGTTCACGATTTACTCGTGAATTCCTGCGAAAATATTCACCGGCCGTGCATTGACTCGGCGCGGTGCACGTCGTGGCGACCCGGCATTCGAATGAAATGATGCACGGGTAAGAAGTGCGATTCTTTTCTCGTTCGTCCGGCCGTGCGATCATAAACGAGCTTCTCTTGCGATCGTGTGCACGCAAGTCGTTTCTCGTATCCAGAAGCAGACGTACTCGCTCGATGGCGAGATAAGCGAGTACTCTTGAATACTCTCTTCGCGAAAGTCGAGCCCTTCTCTCTCATTTCTGCTCCGTATATATCGGACGCAGGTGCCCGTCGTCTTTCTCATCGTCCAGGCATAATCGTACTCTGGGAATATAAAGGGGAAAGCGGGGGGAAGCGGGACGTGAGAAGTGGAAAAAGATTTCCCGAGTGCGGCGTCATAATAGTCCCCCGACACGAATGGTGGATGGGAAACGGCGGGGAAGACGGGAAAGGAGTACGAGCGCACCGATCATTAAATTGTTCCGGCTATGGTTAACACTAGGAAGAGGCGGCCGCAGTGTGGGAGGCGCACTTCCCTTCCGCGATTGGTCAATTAACAAGTGCATTAGAAAATAATGAGGCTTCTCGTTGCTGCTGCCCTCGTATGCGCGGACACCTCTAAGCTCGTAGTCGCGTAGACTTCTAAGTGTACGTGTGTTTTGTGTGCGTGTATGTGTGCGCGCGCGCGTACGCCAAGTATGCATGAAATGTATATATGCGCATGTGTATGTATGTATGTATGTATGTATGTATGTATGTATGTATGTATGTATGTATGTATGTATGTATGTATGTATGTATGTATGTATGTATGTATGTATGTATGTATGTATGTAT
>Ga0157364_1008329_pt1 | contig 10744 bp, 7 predicted proteins | sample AttsexASBM2_FD_111476 | JGI IMG/M metagenome (GOLD analysis project Ga0157364, IMG submission 111476) | Fungus gardens microbial communities from leaf cutter ant in Ribeirão Preto, State of São Paulo, Brazil - Atta sexdens ASBM2 | ecosystem: Host-associated > Fungi > Mycelium > Unclassified ... | reverse complement strand
GCAAAAAAGGGGGTGAGAGAAGAAAGGAGAAAAGAAAAAAAGAAAGAGAGAGAGAGAGAGAGAGAGAGAGAGAGAGAGAGAGAGAGAGAGAGAGAGAGAGAAGAGTAGAAGACTACAATCATTGACGTTGGAGCGCGCGACACTTCTTTGTAAGTGTAGTACCATTATTACACCTCTGATGATCTTGATGAGGTAATCGGCGTCCATCATCTTTCACAGGCATTTCCTGCGTCTATCGACCTGGCCGCCGAGCACTTATCTGTATTCGCGGTGCGATCAACGCGCGTCATCCTCATCGTGATTTCCTTCTGCTTTTTCTTTCTCTTCTTCATTTCCTTCCTTCGAAGATTGCATGGAGAATGGAAGATTCAGAGAATAAAAAGAATAAAGAGAAGGAGAATAAAGAAAAGAAATAATGTAGGCAATATAGGCACAGAATAGAGAATGCCTCCGACTATCTATTTTACGTCTATGAGAAGATTATATCGATAGACATGATAAACACGCATTCGTCCTCATGTAACCCGCAGTGTAGGAAATAATTAACAGACACGTCTATGTGATGCGCGAACAATAAGTCAACGGCAATGATACTTGAATTGGCTCACAATTAAGTTTATTGTGACTACGTGCCGCCGTCGTATATCCGGTGTAATTACATACGCAGTGAGCTTAGTTAATTCCACGCAAATATTTGGAGACTTAGGGACTGCGCACAATGGAAGAAGGAATTAGAAAGAGGAATAAGTATTAAGACTTCTTTAAATCAGAGAAATCTATCAGAAATTAGTTAAATCGAAATATACGATTTCTGGTTGAAATCTTAATATTTATTTCTATTCCTAATATTCCTCCGTTGTATGCAGGGTCTTATACTTCAGCTGCATCGAGAATCTCATAAATTGCAATCTAGACCTATATTTTTGTAACTTTTTGTAGAATTTGTCTTTCCTCTTTTTCTCTCTGAAGAGAAAAAGAGAAAAAATTAACTGTCAGCAAGAAGTTTAACTAATGCTCGTTTTATCAATGTAAATTGATTTTAACTTATCTTTTATTTATATTTTTCTAATTTTAAGAACTAGAAAAAGATGAAAAGTAAAGAGTAGATAAAAAAAATCGAGATTAAAGTTAATTCACATTAGATAGAAGTAGATATAAAATGAACAAACCTATCTATTTTATCTATCGAAACAAGCAAGCAACTATAGTTACGGTAATTAGTATAATTACCATGGAGATCAAAATCAGTTTATGCAATTGTAGATAAAAAGAAGTCCCAGTTTGCAATATGGACAGTTCCCACTTTCACGCGAAAGCGCATTGCGATTCTTGGGCAAAAGCGAGAGGGGAGAGCAGTTTCGATTTCTGTCGCTTTCTGTCGCGACGCCAAAGCGATTTCGGCGATATCGCCGATATGATATTATAGTGAAAAGACGGTCGGCTTCAGCAAGAACGCAATAACTGCCCCGGTCGCAATTGAATTGCCAAACGTGAAAACCCCCTCTCGATTTTATCGTCAAAACTGGATCCTTTTGCCACCTCTCGCCTCGTTCGCTGTTCGCCGCAACTACGCCTCGTTGTTCCCACCTTTATCGCCACTTCTCGCCATCCCTCTCGACTCTCAGTGTATTCCGGTTTGCCATAACCGGACGGTTTCCACTGTTCAGAGGCATACGACGAACGCAGCCCCCGCTCTCGAGCAATTTGAATCGCTATGCCGTACGCGACTCGAGAATAATATATGCCTCACAACTTTTCCACTTATAGCTAATTAATGCAGAATTATTATATTTCTATATGACTTATGAATTTTTAATTCGCATATCATCAAAAAATTGTTCTAGGAATACATGGAAAGAACGACTTTGCTGAAGTATCTAAAAATTTAATTAGATACAGATACTGAACTGAAAATTTTGATGAGCCATTAAAATAATTATATAATATATAAAATAATTATATACGCTTAAATTGATGGCAAAAAGGTTTAACATTTTTCAATCAGTTTAAGCATCCTTATACATAATTATTTTGATGATCTAAACAAAACTATTTTCAGATTTGTATCTAGCTGAATTTTTAGATATTTCAGCAAAATTATTTTTTCCGTATTGTTTCACGATTTTTAATCAGTACTCATAATTAGATACAAAAATTAAAAATTAAGTGTGATCTTCTACAATATAATAATATTTTGATCGTCGAATTCATTGATGAATTGATTAATTGACGATAGCTACGCAAAAAGACAGATTGGAAAAGCGATTGCTTCTGTCAGAGTGACTACGCTTAACTCGAATTTAATGCATGCCGATCTAGCCGCACCAACTTGATGATGCGTAAATACCACGTCGTTTGTCTCCTATTTCACGTACACCTACTCGCGAACGCAGAATAGTCTAGTGTTTCGTTATCGCGCGATGTATTTTGCGACATAAATATACACAAGTAGAATTTGCGATGTAAATTTATTATCCATACGCTTCGCAGAAAATACAAAGCGAACATTATCAACCTAATGTCTGTTTTCGTCAATATAATTAACTTAATTTCAGTTCAATTCTTGCTCATTTTTTTCTAGCATAAAAATTAGAAAAAAAATAAAGAATAAGGTAAACTGAAATTATATTGATGGAAACGGACATAAATCTATCAATGAAAATATATTGTATATTTTACAAAAATCTATACTTTCTAAATTTTTTTAAGTGTCTTAAAAAATAGTGGCTCAATTTTCAATCTTTAAGAGTGAGATTTTACTCTTCAGAATAATAATTTCAGAATAATAAACACCCTAAAAATTTTAGATAATAATATTCGTTAAAGTAAGATCTGCTAAAAATTATAAAGATTAATGATAAGACTTATTATTTTTAAATGTTCGCGCGTGTAACTAAAAAATTCGCGATTTCCGAACTACATTTTATACAAATCTTCCTTTGAGGTGTGAGAGATCCGTGTCTTTAACGTCTCATTCACCTCGTGTACAACGAAAATCCGTGCAAGACGTTACAGCTATTCTTTCTTATTTTTTTCTGCATTTTACGGAGAAAAAAATTGAACGTGCGGAGAAGCCGTAAATGCAAGCACATAACAAGCGTGAGGGGCACGCATCCTGTCATTAGTTCCATAATGTTCGCCTTATTCGATGCATTCGGTTCAATGTCATCCGTCCCTCTCCTTCCTGCCGATTCTCTCTCGCGACAATCCCGATAGTAATGTTCATCGGCATCCAGCGTTACCGTTCCTCCCCTCGAGGCCTTCTACAGCTCTCCTCCTCTCATTAACAATCATAGCTGTTGTCCTTTCGTCTCGCGATCTACAACCGGGCCCATTCATACATTCGTCTCGGCCATTCAGGCCGAGCTGTCACGCTGACAGCTTGCCCTCACGTCCGTTTGCCTAACTAGAAGATTGAGCGTCTCAATGTCTTCTCAGTGTGGATCCAAACGAATTTTGTTAGATATAGAAAGATAAAAAATAATTGTAACACTCATCGTAATCTTAATTGTAACACATATTATATATGCAATTATATATGTATGTCGCATATAACCAACAATAATTTTTATTACAAATATATTAGGTGTAGTAAAAAGAAATCCATTATTTTTGCATGAAATTGAATGGAAAAATAATGGATTTTTTTTTACTATACCTAATATATAAAAACATATTTATTTCACGATGTCATTGTCATGATCATTTTTCATCATTTGCGGATAATGTAATGAATATTAGCATGAAAATACGCGCAACTAGTTATAAAATTAATTACGAAAGTAAAACCTTAAGATAATTTCTGCAATCACAAAAGACTTATTGCGCGATATTTATATTCAGATATATTTGAGGCTATCGATTATAATAAATACTTTTTCTGCAAATTCTTAGTGATTTAATTCAAATTAACAGAATTAAGTTAAGATTTTATCAAATGCTACGATGTAATAATTTAGTCATTTTTAACAAAAATGTCTAATATCGAACATCTTTTTGCAGATATCATAATGATAAAATTCACTGTGGTAACGATGGTATGCCTCTTGGGGCTGAAAATGATCGCTGCCATGCCAGTGGCCGATCATCAAGAGGGCCACCCTCCACAGCCAGTGGCTGATCATCATGAGGGCCACATTCCGCAGATAATTGATGAGAAGACCGCGGTGAAATCTCTGAAGACGGCGGAGGCGGCCGTGCAGAGCAGCGTACCTGCAGAATCTGTAGCAGCTAGCCAACCAGCACAAGCAGCGGCTGAGCAACCAGCTGCGGTTAACGAGCCTGCCGTGAGAAGCAGCGAATCTGCTAGCGACGAAGCCCAGCCGGCCGAGGCGAAACAGAACGAGCCGTTACAACCGCAACAGCCGATAGCAGCGGTGTCCGAGGAAGCTCAGGCGCAGCCCAAGTCCTCCGAGGAACAACTCGAGGAGAAGGAAGAGCCGAAAGTGTTGGCCACCGAGAAGAAACAAGAGCCAGAGACCCTGAAGGAAGCGGCATCCGAGACGAAAGAATCTGTGCAGCTCGCGCCGCAGGAACAGCCGGCTGAAATCTCAACCGAAAAGAAAGTAAGTTTTTTATTCCCCTGATTAAATAATTTTCTTTGTTCTTTTTCACTTTATTCTTCTTTTATATCATTTTTAAGTTAAATTTCATCCTCTAATTTTACATTGATATGCTTTTCAGGAAGAAAACATAGCCGTCGAAGGTAAAAGCGCGGAGGCGATCGAACTTGCGGCCGAGAAACCTGTAGCCATCGAGAAGCGCGCTGATGGCGCTGCCGAGAAGAAGATTGCTAACGAAGAGCCGAAAGAGGAGAAGAAACTGGAGGAACCAGTGCAGCCAGCTGCGAAAAAGGAAGAAGAAATTCCTGCGGTTGCCGCCACCGAGGAAAAGAAGGTTGAATCGAAAGCTGAACTACCGAAGGAATCTGAAGGTCACTCGCTCGCCCACGCCAAGATCGATGACAAGTCCGATCGTGTGACCCGCGATGCCGAGGAATCCGCTGCGCCCGCCGCCGCCGCTGCAGCAGCTCCCGCCACAGCTGCAGCTCCTGCCGCTCAGGAACCTGTTCAGCTGCAGGAGAAATCCGCGCCTGTCGAGGCCGAGCAAAACGCAGCGCAAGCAGCCGCGCCGGTAGAGGAACCGAAACCAGCTGAGAAGAGCGAGAAGATTGAAAAGAGCGAGCAGCTGGAGACAGCACCCGCCGAACAGCCAGCTGTCAAAGTCGAGGAACCAGCTAAAAGCGAGGAGAAGGTAGCTGAGGTAGCTAAGAAGGAGGCTGAGAAGGAACCGAAGAGCGCCGACTCTCCTGTCCAGCAAGTGGAAGCGGCGAAGGAACAACAGCCCGCACAGCCTCAAGAATCCAGCCAGATCAAGCGAGATGCGGCGGAAGCGCCAGAGCAGCCTCAGGCTAAGTCGGACCTTCCGGCCGCTGAAGAGCAGCAACAGTTAGCCCAACAACAGCAACCACAACAGCAACAGCAGGAAATCGCTAAAGAGGTGAAGGAACGCTCCGATGATTCTTCCGAAGAGAAGTCTTCCGAAGACAGCAAGGAAGACACCAAGAGCAGCGAGGAGGAAAAATCTTCCGAGGAGCAGAAGAACGCCAAACCGAAGCTGGGAGAATTGCTCCCGAAACCCGAGCAGTAAATCTCGGCACGGGGAGGGTTTGATTGATGAGTAACCTCAGCAGCGCGGCAGCAACAGCAGCAGCAGCATCATCTCGAGGAGAAGTAAACTGCTCCTCGGGACGAGCTCAGGCATCGACGTCTCTAATCACCGGGACGTGGGCACGAGTTCGTCGCGAGAAAACTGGAGCAGAAGTGAGAAAGAAAGATGTATGTGTGTGTGTGAGTGTGGGTGTATGTGTGTGTGTGTGTGTGTGTGTGTGTGTGTGCATACGTATGTATGTTGTGAAAGAGCGAGAATACGAATGCCAGAGTAAGAAGCACTCTCAGCGATAAATCCGGAAAATGTGAAAATACTGCACAGCGTGAATGTCGGAGAAAGAGAAAAATAAAGAGAGAGGGCGAGAGAGAGAGAGAGAGAGAGAGGAAGAGAGAGAAAGAGAGAGTGCAAAAGAGCGATCCCATCGACCCCATCAATCTTTCTATAGGGTAGGGTTATCCGATCTTTGATGGCGCACTACGATCTCGGTAGCGCATTTTCGGGAGCGCAGGACGATCGCGTGTTACCGGATGCTGCGACACGTGAGCGAACGACGCCGTGTATCGATCGTATCTTCGATACATGGTAATTGACGTCCGTGATCCGAAACATCGCGAGACGGCAGACGGAGAACACGCGGCGGTCTATCACAGAATGCCAGCTTGGCCTGGCTCCGAGCTGGCATTCCCGTTCGTCCCGGTGGACATCGCGATCTGTCCGCGGGGACGAACTCTGCTCCCCTCCCTCCCCCCCCCCGATCAATATCTTTCATTCCCTTTATAGAATCCCCATCCCTTGTGTCCGAGAATGACACATCACTACAACATCCGATAAGCTCATCCCGATAAACTATAATAGTAAGTAGTTCGACTCTCTCTGTCTTCTTTTTAGAGATACATGTGTCATTATTATTATTGATTATTATTACGATTTAGTACCAATACCACTATTATTATTAATATTATTATTTGTATTATTGCTATCATCATCGTTATAATAATAATTATTATTATTACTGTGAATCCCCCGACGGCCTCATGTTACTATCAACCGTCCATTTATGGATCGTTCGTGCTCGTTTACGAGCAAGTTCAAGTTTCAGATTTTAATAATACAGAAGTGCAAAAGTATAGAATTTTATGATCATAATTACGGGACTCCACTGAGTTTATATAAACAGAGATATTTTTCAAGCAATATACTGAAACGAAAATAGACTTTCGAGATCGGTACTGTATAGAATCATACATAATTTTCTTCTATAATTCGTAATATTTTAATATTATTAATACACTGTTAAATTCAAATCAATTTATTTAATTTAAATTATTTTTAATCATTTTTCTATAGATCGCCATTGCTCCTTCTCAATATGTCGTTAATTTAAACAATGAATAATTTCGAACTTGACAAAATGTATATAATTTTATTCAAATTTGATTTGTTATTCACTAAATTACGTTAATATAAATATTTAAAATTAATTAAGAAACTAATCAAGAATGGATTTAAATTTTAACACACATGAAAGTTAAAAATAACAAAATGTTATTTAACTAAAGGGATTGAATTACTATTACTCTTTTGAGTAATTATATATATATATATATATAATATATATAATATTTTATATATATATATATATATATAAAACAGTATATCTCTTTGCATAACAGTATGACTTAGATATACTGATTTAAATATACTGAAACGTAACAGTACAACAGTATACCTAAACTTTTACGCAATTACTCATCTTTTGAAAGTTCTAGACTACAGTCATTATAAGTTGCTTCCGAATTACAGCGTAAAGTACAGTTTCACTCGGCGAGCGTTACGATCGCACGAAGGAGTTGCAGGTATTTGCAAGATATGCAAATACCTACAACTATTCTAGAAAACGAATGATACATCTGTGAATGATAATATCTGTGAAAAGATGACAGAATGGACGCAAGAGGAATGGATGCAAATGGCACATCACTGCGTAAATCGCTCGCTGATAAATCATGCGATTTGCAGAAGTCCGTATGATAACATTAGATCGTGATAAGCAGCGATTTGTCAATCACATCGCGCTTCAGCATCGCAAAAACGACAAGGATCAACGTTGCGGTTGTAATAAGTTAACGAGTGATTCACGAAGTAGCACTTAGCCGTTCTCGACAGCGTGCACAGAGTACGTACACAGTGTACGTACATATGTGTCATGTCAGATACGATAATCGAGGGCTTCCGCCAGCCGATAAACATCTTCGCACTTCTCTAACACGAAATAACAAGGCACAACGAGCGCGCACCGGCAGCGAATTGAGTAAATGATAATAACCCCTTAATTTACGATCCTTAACCCTTTACCATGCCCACTTTACCCACAAATCGTTTACGTTACGCAATAAGATCAAATAAAACGTGTCTTTCATTGCATTCTATAAATGTTTCGTCGAAAATTTCATTCCATTAAGATAATGGGATTTGCTATCATTATTAAATATGTTTAAGAATAAAATTATTAATTATAGAAACTTATTAATCTTAGGCAAATTTTGATTGATAATGTAAAAACTTTCCTTCAGATAAATAAAGAAATAATTATATATACAGTGCAAATGAAAACGCAATTAAAAAGAAAAAAAAATATATATATATATATATATATATATATGTATACATAGCTTCAGAGATAGATTTATCATTCATCTTCAACAATTTAAGTATCTCATTTCAAGTTCAAGAACTGTCTCGTTATTAATTACATTTATGCATAGAATTATTAATTACGCAAATTATTTATATCAATTTTTAGACAGTTTTTAGACAAAGTTTGATCTATAAAAACGGGCTTCCTTTCAAATAAAAAAAAGAAATATATAATTATATATATATCGCAAAAATGTCTTTAGAAAGGAAGATATGTATGGTATTTTTTATAATTATATTCAAAGACGGATTATTTATAATCATCATTTATCCTAGACAATTTAAATGTCTGGCTTCGAGTTCAAGAACCGTCCAAAGTCCTTATTATTATAAGGGAAAACATGTATGTTGTATTTTATATCTTCAGAGATAGATTATAATTATCATTCATCGTGGACAACTTAAGTTCCGAGCTAAAGGATTGTCCAGAGTCTCATTATTGATTATATTTACGCATAGAGTTATCAATTACGAAGAGCTTATTAATTTTTAAGGCAAATATTTATCGATATAGTATGGAACCGTCTAGCCTTCTTTCAGATAAATAAATAAATAAAGATAATTATATGTATAATGCACACACAGCATAAATGAAAATGTCATTAGAAGGGAAGATATATATATGTAGTATGTACCGTATGTAATTTATATCTTCATAGATAGGTTATAATTCATCACAAATAATTAAAGTATCTAGCACTTAGCAGAAGAATCAGATTGTCATAATGTATAGAAAACGCAATAAATTCCACTAATTGTAAGTATCATTCTGCCAAGGGTGCAATAAACTAAGAGAGGCGATCCGCGGATTTACGGCATCACAGTCGATACCTTTCTATTCTCGCAAATGCAATTCCATAACGAATTGACTACCCATGGAGAATGCACTTGCATAAGAGCACCAGTCGCGTAACTGCTCGCGAATGTCGCATCGCCGCGGTGCAAACCGACATTTTCCCTTGGTGCATCGATTCATCAAAGGGCGAGCGAGCATCTCGATCGTACGGTGATACACCGAGTAGGTAAGCATAAACAAGGTTGCAGTGCATAAGGTGAGTGCTAGCGAAATGTCAAGGCGTGAAAGAAAGAAAAAGAGAAACGAAAAGAATTTTGCAACTCGTCGAGCGGAGATTGTTCTCTACATTTCATCATATTGTTCTGTATTCTCGCCGTTCAATACTAAATGCCCTCGAAATTGAAAGGCTCCCTAGAAAAAACTCTGCAACTATCATTTTTATGAAATGATGTTTTAATAGAAAAACGTTGTTTAACCATGCAAACATGGACTACATATTTTTTATATTTCTTGTAAGATTTTTAAAAAATTGCAATTTTAATCAGAGAGCCGTTCAATTAATTTTTAACTGAACAGAAGCGCTACTATAGTGCTGTTTCATTTTTCATATTATAATATATTGTATTTGTCCATTTTTATTTTTAATAATTTTAGAATTATCATAGAGCAGTTGGAAAGTCATTATAGTAGCTTTAAAGTATTATGTTTTGAGATAAAGAATATAATTAAATATAATAAATCTTACCTAAGAAAAAGCTATAAAATTTTAAAAACATCCGCATTCTAAAGATTAACTTGAAATAAGCACACCTGATACTATTTAACGATATCTTTGAAGCATTCGCCTTCTTTCCTCTGCTATTAAATTCGATGCAAAAATTTTCATTTTTTTATGATAGATTATTGCAGAGTAACAAATCATTGTTTCTATTGCAAAAAAAAATTTATTAAAGCGAAATGTCTGTGTACATGCAAAATTACCTTTTGCGATTTGTATTTCGCATTTTTTTTCTTAAGCTTTAAAATTTAATTCATTTAATTTTCTAATTAATGTTTGGAAAAATAATTTTGCGAGAAATAGATGATACGCAGTAAGTGCACTCTTAAGAGATATATAGTCGAATGCCTCCGTGGCGCAATCGGCTAGCGCGTTCGGCTGTTAACCGAAAGGTTGGTGGTTCGAGCCCACCCGGGGGCGATATTTTTTTACAATTATTATACAATTGTTTTTAATATCATATTAAATATCAGTTCGTGACTCCTAACTGTAGATATACAAAAGCACAAGTTTTATGTTATAATATTACAATAGATTAAGGTAAAATGCATAGTCAACTATTTACAAAACAAATGATATAAAAAGATAATTAACGATAAACTAATTAATTTTTGTTATATTTCTTAATTCTGTTTAACTAAAGAAAATAATTAAAAAACGAAAAAAAAAATTATCTTGACCCCGACGTGATTTGAACACGCAACCTTCTGATCTGGAGTCAGACGCGCTACCGTTGCGCCACGGAGTCTTGTGATGTTGCCTTCTTCTAATGCAATGATATGGAACGATACACTTAAAATGAT
>Ga0157364_1008328_pt1 | contig 10744 bp, 12 predicted proteins | sample AttsexASBM2_FD_111476 | JGI IMG/M metagenome (GOLD analysis project Ga0157364, IMG submission 111476) | Fungus gardens microbial communities from leaf cutter ant in Ribeirão Preto, State of São Paulo, Brazil - Atta sexdens ASBM2 | ecosystem: Host-associated > Fungi > Mycelium > Unclassified ... | reverse complement strand
TGACGTCATCTTCCAGACCCTTCTACTATGTTCTAGGCCTATGACGTCACATCATGTGACCTGTCATGTGACTTCCTTGTCACGTGCCTTCTTCATCGTCTCTCCAAGAAAAATAAAGAAAAAGAAAAGTAAAATCAGAAAAAATAAAAGAAAAGAAAATAAAAAATTGTTAGTGTTCAATGTCCCATAACACATGCCATATAACATTACCATACTAAAACTTTCTATGTCCTTCCATTATGACTATGTGACTGTAATAGTATCATGTGACATGTGTGACCCATCATGTGACTGTGACATCATGCTAGACCCTACTCCTAGATCTCCAAATATAGAAAATAAAGAAAAATAAAAAAATAAAAAATAAATAAAAGTGAAACTGAACTGAATTAAGTCTATTGTCTTCAACTCTGACATAACCCCTCTTTCAAGGTTTCTCCTCTGGAGAAACTGACTTTTATTTTTACCAGTTCCTCTCCAACTTCCTTAGATATTCATCCTCAAACTTTCCATCATTCTATCTATATAATATTTTTACTATATACTTTTCTGGTAACTCCTCCCTTCTAAAGTCTCTTTCCTTTGTCATATTTAACTTCTCCTGTCATCTTATTTTTACATTCATCCTTCTCTCAAATTTAGCTACTATTTCCTTTACATTTTCTAAGTCCTTCTTCTCCTATATATTATGTTCTGCTATAAATCCCTTCTATCATACCAAATACTTGGCTACTTCTCTTATTATTCTTTTGTTCAAGATTTTTTCTATTTTCCATTCTTCTACTCCTTCTACTTCCACTAGTTTTGCTTCTTCTACCTTTTGCCCTCTTACTTGCTTCCTATATTATATTATTCAACTGACATTCACTACCAGATAGATTCTCATTGAAATCAGTAATCATAGTTTGATTGCGTTAGTGGATATCACTTCTTCAATACTGTATGAACCAATATATCACTCTACTAATTTCCTTGCTAGTCTTTTTTTGAATACGAAGTCTTTTGTACTCAGCATTACTTTGTTGTCTTTTTTCCACTCCTCTACTTCTTTTCTTCTCTTATCTGCTTGTTGTTTCATCTCTTCCTATGCTTTTCTTAATGCCACCCCTGCTTCTTCTTGTACCTTCTTCATTCTTTCTGCAAACTCCATTGCTTTCTCCACTTTTCTCTTTTTTCTGATATCTGTTCCTATTCTTAGTTTTCTTTCATAATTAAACAGAGATACTTTTGTTGCTGAATGTGTCTTGTTGTTAACTGCAAACTCTGCTGATGCCAATCTTTTTGCCTATGATCAACAAAAAACCTAAGATACTGTTCTAGCTCCTAGTTCATTCTTTCTGTCTGACCATCTGTCTGTGGGTAGAATGTCATTACAGCTTTGTTTCAATTTCCAACATCCAATTCAACTCTTTAGTCAGCTCCACCACAAACTGTGGTTCTCTATCTGATACCACATTCTCTAGTAACCTATGTAATTTTCACATATTGTCTCTGAACAACCTTACCAATCCTTCTGCCAATGTTTCTTCTGTTGTTGCCACAAAGTGAGTTATTTTGAACAACCTATCATAGACCACTGAAATTACATCTTTTCTAGCTACTAACAGCAACTTAGTAATAAAGTTGACTGTCAGATATATCTATGGCTTCTCTGGTACTTTACTCAACTTTAACTTCTCCATTACTGTTTCCATCCTATTCTTCATCCTCTAACACATATCACATTCATCTACATATCTTTTTACATCTCTTATCACTCCTGGCCACCAATAATTCCTTGTCACCAACTCTGTCATTTTCCATCTTCCCCCATGTCCAGCTACTGGTACATCATGATGCAGCTGGATTATTTCTATTCTCAACTCCTCATTCTTTGGTACATACACTTTTTCTTTCTTTAACACCAACTATCCCTCTATCTGCCATTCATCTTCTTGCAATACTTTTACCCCCACCTTCTTTATCTTTTCTACTACTCTAACTACTTCTTTGTCTTTACTCCTAGCTTTTTTTATTTTTTTCACTATTTCTACTTCAGGTCCTTCTAGTACTACTTTAGCTAAACTACAAATCCAATGGTCCTTAATAAGTACTTGATTCTTATTATCCTTTTCTACTCCTACTTTCCAGTCCAGCCTCCTACTTAATCTATCTGCCTTCTTCATTTTGGTTTCTAGAACATGCTTTAAGGTAAAGTCAAACCTTGACAGGTAAAGTGCCCAACAAGCTTGTCTTCTATTCAACTTCTGCACTTTCATGAAATATTCTAAGTTTTTATGGTCAGTCCAAAACTCAAACTTGAACTTTGTGTCTTTCAATAGATACCTCTAGTTTTCCAATCCTCTTATCACTGCCAATGTTTCTTTGTTATGAATTTCATAGTTTCTCTCTGTCTCATTTAGAGATTTTGAGAGGAAAGCTACAGGTCTCCATCTCCCATCTTCACACTCCATAGATAATACCCCTCCTGTTGCATAATCTGATGTGTTTACTTCCATCCTCATTTTTTTGTCTAAATCTGGTGCTGCTAATCTGGTTCTTTTGTAAACCTCTCTTTCAACTCTTTAAATATCTTCTCCTGTCTCTCTGCCCATTCCCACTTCTGGTCTTTTTTTACCATATCATGTAAAGGTCTGGCTATTGTTGTGAAATCTTTGATGAACCACTGATAATAGTTGGCAAGTCCTAAAAACTTCTGTACATCTTTAACTCCTTTCAGAGTCAGCCAGTCCAATACTTCTTTCACCTTCTCTTCTTCCATTTTGATCCTCTCAGATCCAATTACTACTCTCAAGAACCTTACTTCCTCCACCTTCTACTTTCATTTCTCTGGTTTCACATATAAATCATTCTCTGCCAACTTCTTCACAACTTCTTCCACTAACTTGTCATATCCTTCTTCTCCTTCTATTCCAATAATTACATTGTCAATAAAACTCACCACCTTCCCAGTGTTGATGAGATTTCATAGGATTTCATTTATCATAGTCTGAAAAGTCACTAGTGAGTTTATTAGTCTAAAAAGCATCACCATTGGCTCAAATGACCCCTCTAGTGTTGTGAATGCTACCTTCCACTCATTTCCTTCCTTTATCTGTACATTATTGTAACCCCATCTCAAGTCCATCTTTGTAAATACTTTCTTGGTACCTATGCTCTCTACAATATCTGAAATTAAAGGCAAAGGGTAATTATTTTTTATAGTCCATTCATTTAGATATCTATAGTCCTGTACCATACACTTCTTTCCATCCTTCCTTCCTACAAAAAACACTGGTGCCATTTGAGATGACTTCAAGGGCATAATATACCCTTTTCTCAACTATTCTAAGACAAACTCATGCACCTCTTCTCTTTCCTCCCTTGACAGTGAATACACCTTCCCCTTCCTTAGCACAAACCCTTCCTTTATGTCAATAGCATGGTCTCATAGTTTTCTCATGGGCATCCGTTTGCTGGTCTTTCTTCCAAAGACCTGGATCCACTTGTGGAAGTGTTCTGATACCAGCTTCCTTGCCTCTGCTTCTGACTTTGCTGCTCCCTCTTCTTCATCCCAGATATCCCATTCCTCTGCCAATCTTTTTGCTTCTATCATCTTTTCTTTCCTAGGTTTTTTCCTTTTCTCCTCCTCATTTTTCTGTTTTCTTTCTTCTTATCTATTTTCCTTTTCCTCCTTTTCCTCTTCCTCTTTTTGCTTCTGCCAACTTGACTTCCCCTACTTTGGCCTCCACTGCTTCCCACATTTTTCTGGATATCTTGTCATTTTTACTTCTTCTGTCCTCCAGTCAATTTATGAATTGTAGTATGCAAGCCATAGCATTCCCAAAATTATGTTCCACTTCTGCCCCCTATTACATCCATCTCCATCCTCTCCCTATGTCCTTGATAATAGATATTGACCTCCACAGTATGTTTTATTGGTCCTTCCTTGTTAAATGACCCATCCACATTTCTCACATAAATTGGTCTTTTTATCCTTTTTAACTTAAACTCCTACTTCCTTGCAAACTCTGAGCTCATTACTAACCCCATAGCCCCACTATCCAACAACACTTCCACTGTCACCCCTTCCTGCATATCAACCCTCTCCAGTTCAATTTTCACTATCACCTCTCTTAACATGTCTCCATTGTTTAGGTTGCAGTAGGATGTATTTTCCATTACTCTAGAAAGCATTGCAAACCTATTATTATTGAGACTCAATTGAGGACTATTAGATCTCCCTTCCTATTTAAATTGCTCTGTCCATTATTACAATTGTTCTCATATTCTATCTTCCTTCCTTGGTCTATAATTCATCTTCTACAATTCCATGCTAGATAGCCAAATCCTCCACAACTATAACAATTCCTCCCCCTATCCACATCCATAGCATATGGGTTGTGTTGTACAAACTCTGCCCTCTGATTAGGGCACACTATTACTACATTTATTCTCTCTACTCCTTCTATTGGAGCAAGCTCTGCCAGCACCTGCTGTTGAGAAACCTCCTGTCTCCTAGGCCAAACTTGAGGCCATGGCAATTGCTGTCTAGGTGCTTCTGCACTGTTTAACCTTGAAGCCTGCAGCTCCTATTCTTATCGTCCTCTCAATCTCTCTTCCTCTCTTCTACTTTCCCTCCAGTTTCTATCTAAAGCAATTGTCTTATCATACTATTGTTCAATTGAGAATAGCTGCCATTCTAACTCCATGAGTCTTCAGTATATGGTTCCATTTATTCCTCACTTGAATTCCTCCACTAAGAGCCTTCTTTCATACCCACTTTCTCTTGCTACTCTCCTGAATTCTTGAACAAATTTCTCCATTGTCCTTCTTTCTTGCTCCAACCTTTTCAGTTCTGCCACCTTGACCATTTCCTCATCTCCTCTTCCAAACTCCTTCTTTATATCTACTAAAAATTTCTCTCCTGTTTCATATTCCAATAACCCCCCTTCTAGATCTTCCAAAATATTTTCCTTCTATACATTGGTCAACCCTCCTTATACATATGACAATATCCACTAAATCTGTTCCTTTACTACTACTCCTCTCATCTTCATCCTGATATACAACTTACATACTGTAATAAAACCTGAGACTTTTCTTGGAATCCCATCAAAAACTTGTGGCTTTGCCACTTCTGTGCTTGCTCTTTCTCCTCCTCCTTGTGCTACCAATAAAGCTTGAAGTTGTGCCTGCAGTGCTGCAAGCTGCTCCTGTTATTGTTGAGCTAAAAGCTTATAGTTAATTGAGCCACATTGACTCATGGTGTATGGTGGTGGTAGTGTTGATGGTGATAATGATGGTATGAGAGATGGTGGAGTGGGTGGTGGTGTCTGATGTGGGAAGAGAACAAACTCTATATTGGACTCACTCTCTGATTTGTATTTCAAACTTGACACTATCTTTGTAAGTGCTAGTGGGCCTTCTTCTTGTCCTACCTTACACTGTCTACTGACTACCTTTTATCTACTGCCCTAAGAAAAGAGTATATGATTTTAGTCTAAGAAGACTGTTCTACTCTAAGCAAGATCTTAAGGATGCCTGCTATCCTCCTGTGTAGACAGCCTACAAGTGGAGCTGTAGCATAGAGCTGCTAAGTGAAAGAGGTATGTAGCATATCCATACAAGATAATATGTTTCAAAAGTACCAGTGGGCTTTGGTACAAGCAAACAGCCAAGCTTTGCCTACTTAGCTAGTCTATCTCTTGAGCTTAGGATCTGGCTATATCTTCTTGACTAGAAAGTGGTGTTGCTTCCTGGTTGAGGATGATAAGAAAGTAAGAAAAAGAGAGTCCTGTGTTGGACAGTCTTCAGAGATGGAATTAAGTTCTAATGTTACAAACTCAAGACTTTATAGTTGGTCAAGTGGATGAGCCTTGTATTAGGTTAACACAAGAGAACTTGATGGAGGACTCTGTACAAGATTGTCTACCTTATATACTACTGGCTTAGGGTCTGTAGCCTGCTCTAAACAACCATGTATTAAACATACCATATGACATGACCATACTAGAATCTTCTATGTTCTTCCATTATGACCACATAACTGTGATAGTATCATGTGACTGTGATGTCATGCTAGACCCTACTCCTAGATCCCTAAGCATAGAAAATAAAGAAAAATAAAAAAAAAAGTGAAACAAAACTGAATAAAGTTCATCATCTTCAACTCTAACAATCTTCTTGTAGAGTTTCCCAACAATTTCATGCCCTTTATAGTTGAAAGAGCTTTATTGGAATACATTTGAATATGTTGATGAAAGGTTAACTTTCTGTCGAAGATGAAATTTGTATATTTCCAGATATTCTTCTGTTATAAGATTGGGCTTCCTAATATACTGAGATCTAGAGGAAAGGGATTGAAATTCCTAGGTGATCTTAAGAAGTGGAAAACTTCTGATTTTCTGTGTTTGACAATGAGGCTGAACTAATTGAAGAGGGAGATGATAATAATGTAGTTGCAAAAAAGTAAAGCATTTGATTTTTCAAAGATTTTCTTCTGAGAAATGAATAATCCATTATCTACAAAAGAATGAAATAAAACAGGAATTTCTAGAGAAATATTTTTAACTCTTTTTTCAAAAATGTGAAAAACAAGTGAAATATAAAGAGTAGAAAGAATAGGGGAAAGAGCAGATCCTTGTCCTATAATTACATCTACATTGAAGAATAAGGAAACAAAATTGTTTTATAAATATTAGGTTTTCCTATTTATTAAATAGTTAAAAAATAAAAGTGAAATTCTCAAATCAAAACCAGCTTTGTCCAGAAGATAATAATAATTGAGTAATGAAAAAAATTAAGCAATATTGAAGACTAAGATACTCATTTAAAGACCTTTAATCCACTCTAATTAAATGAAATGTGTAAGATAGACACTTACATCAGTGATAGAGCATTGTTTAAGTCCACATAGTTAGTTGGGATGAACAAAATTCAAAGTGATGGATTGCCTTTGAAGTCTTTTGCCAATGATTTTCTCAATACATTTTCCCAAGATATTGAGAAGAACAATAGGATGAAACATCTTAAGAGAATCATATGTCAATTTATTGGGTTTGGAAAGAATAATTGATGAGGAAGTCTTGAAATGCAATGGCTAGTGACTGAGATTGATATATGTGTTAGTGACATTGACAAAATTAAGTAAACACTTATCATCCTTCACAACAACTTTTAGATGTTTTTATAATATATGATCTAGCCATAGAGTAGACAAATTGTTGTATTTGTTGATGGCATTTCTGAATTCCTTCTTCAAAAAAGATGGCCATTCCAATTTGGATTTTGAAGGAATTTTATTTAATATACTTGCATTTATTTAATAATTTTGCACTGAATTGAATGTTTGATGTAATGCTTGCTATAGATCTTCAAGTTCAATACAAGAGCATTTGCTATATTGCAAAGCTTCTATAGCTGGTAGTTTTTGCTTCTTGACCCAATTCATAAGGTCCCAATGTCTTTTGTTTTTTGATGCAATTTCTTGGATTTTATCATCAAAAAAGATATATTTAGTCTTCTTTATGGCTTCCTTAAAATTCCTCCAATTCTCAATTGTTTTGAAAGATCTGTACTTGTTCAATTTGTCACTACATTTTTTGAGAATTTATACCATATAAGATCTGAAATTCTTACATATTCTTAAATTATTGTTTCAAGGAATTCTTTGTTAGGTATGTTTAAAGTGTTAATACCACTAATAGCATTCATGAGTTCAGTAACAAATTTTTCTTTATCTTTGCTATTTCATATGATTGTTTGTCTTTTTTCTTGAATAAATTCTTCATCAATAGATATGTCAACTATTAGAGAAGCATAATCTGATGGACTTCTTGATTGTGGTAGAATAAGATAATTATCAATTTTGTTTGAATCTGCTTGAAGAAACATCAAATCAATTACTGAGTTAGCATTGTTTGGATTATCAGTATATCAGATAGGAATTTGATTGACAAGCAATGAAAGTTTCAAATCAAAAGAGTCAGTGACTTCCAGTAGTATGCTACTAAATATCAAATAGTGAGGGTAAGAAAGATTCCACTCTCTGTCTCTAATATAAAATTTTTCTATTATAACAAGCATGTTATAAATATTGACTTCAGTATTCTTTAGATGCTTTAATGTCAAAACTGAAAGCAGTGGACTCTAAATTATTTTCATCCCCTTTCCATTTTTATTTTTATTTTTCTTTTCTTTTCAAATTATCTTCCTTTCTATTCTTAGAACTATGATCAGGGTAACCAGATCATGTGGTCACACATCAGTCACATCAGATGACATGGTCACAAGTCACAAGTCACCTAGAAGAACATAGAAGGTTCTGAAAGGATGATGTCATACAACATGTGCAACATATGTTGACCTCAAGGCAAACACATGGCTGTTTAGGGTAGACTAGAAGTAGTTAGCATGGACCATGAGGTTGTAGTATATAAGGTAAACTATCCTGCACAGAGTTCTCTATTGAGTTCTCTTGTATTAACCCAATACAAGGTTCATTCACTTGTCCAACTCTAAAGACTTGAGTTTGTAACATTTAAAGCCAATTAATTTTCATCTAAATAAATAGTGATCATGACATGGTTATAAAAAAAATGAGACTAATGTCTTTTTGAAGAGAAAATCAAAGTTAAGTAAGTCAAACATTGACATATGTGATAACTCTTGAATGATTATTGTCATTGGTTGATAATCTTGAAAAATTTACCTATGATGAATGATTAGGAGCACCTACTATTTTATCTCCTTCTTCCAAATTCAAACTTGGGATGGATTAAATGTAAGGCCATGAAGGCTCTTAAAAAAAGACAATATCAAACTCTTTTTATTTTTCAGAATTATTTTGGTAAGTAGCTTGTTCTTGCAAACATTTTGCAAAAAAAAACTTGAGATTTTTTAAATTCATGACCCAGCTTTGCCTATAGCTAAGCAGATTGATTTGCTTCTATTTTCATGAAGCTCTTGATACTTTTTCACATGTCATTCTTTATTGAATCTATGTCTCCAGAATGAATACATATTGCTATCAGCTTGATAATCACTCTTACAGTTGATGTATTTGAAAGTATGAGAATACAGCTTGTCTTGCTTTGTTTCCAGTTTTAGCAGGTTCAGTTTAAAGTTGGTCTTGCAATATTATACTATGTAATGGTGGTTTATGACCTTGTGTAGTCTCTTACATTTGACATATTTTGCTCCATATATACGGCAGAAGAAAGTTGTATGCCCCTATTTCTAGCAATTCTTGTATTGAGGCATACCTAGGTTCATGCTAGTACCTTGAATACTGGTAATATGACTTTCATATTGAAACATTTGTTGATTAAAGATTTAGCCTTGGAGTCACTTTAAGTGTTCTATATATTGATCTAAATAACTGCCAAATCTAACTTGGGATACACTTTGATAATTCTCAGTTTTGGGATGAGTATTACTTTATTGAAAATGTGAGTAGACTGGATAACCTTTTCCACAACATCAGCAGTGATGGAGACACTACTGTCCTTGATTATATAAGGGATTCCCAAGATTTTGAGATATGACTTGGATTGCAGTAGCCTAGCTATTATGACTTCATTAGATTCAACAACATTGGCATTCTTAATGTATTTTTTAATAGTGTCAAGGTTTAGTCACTAGACACTGAGGCAACTTTGTTAGTAACAATAGTGAGACCCCTGTTATCATCTCTGATATAATCTGTCAAAACATCTGACTTTATGTTTTTAAGACCCTGTTAATGTTAATAATATGTTGGCCTGATAATACTATGAATTTCTTTGAATTTTCTGGACTTATAGATATCAGAACCTGTCTTTGAGAGGGCTCTTTTGTTATTATACTGATCTTAGGCTTAAGCTTATCATTCTTCTTTTTGTTTACCACTTTATGTATTTTTTCAACTTTCTTAAAAGAAAGATTCAGAAAAGAGTTCTTGATCTTCATCATTTCCTTGATATTTGTGGAAGATACTTGTGCATAAGACTTTCCCTTTAGAATGCTTACCTTTTAGTCAGATTTTTTTTTTTTTTTTTTTGTAAAACTTCAATTTTTCCAAAACCTTCTTGCTTGGCCTTGGTGGAATTGGTGGAGAGATTCTAGAGACTTCTATTTTCTTTCCTAGACTGTGAACTTCTTTCTTGTTTTCTAGAGATTTATTGTTGTCCCTTGGCTTAAATTAGGCTGATACATACTGTTGAAAAGAATTATTATTTTTATTTGCTATTAATTTATCTCATCCTGATTCATAGATAGAAGAAATGAAACTCCAGGCAGCATACCCAATACTGGTAATAGAAGGGATATTCTTTTCTGTCTTGTTCCTAAAAAGTTGTTCCCTAATATATGAAGCTATTCTTAGAAGAGAACTAATGATGTTATGCATATCTATGTCTAGTTGTTTATTTAGTCTGAAAATAGAAATGGGGTACATACTACCATCTCATAGATCAGGGTCAGCTAGTTAATTGACAAAATATGAAATTGCTGAAGATTCCAATCCTTGCAACTAACATGTGTTAGTGTCAACATTTTCGATATACTCACCATAAGGTTCTGGCATGTGAGTTGTGGATAAGGTCTTGTTAGCAAAGGTAGTCCTCTTCCCCTTCAGGAATGCATAAGATATAGTAATTTCCTGCAATAGATTTTCTTCAACTTACTCAGCCTAGGAGAGACTGTTCTTGAGAGTTTCTATTCTTTCTATATATGGAACAGAAGAAATGCCAGAGTGCACCAGCAGCTCTCTAGAGTTATTAGT
>Ga0157364_1008327_pt1 | contig 10746 bp, 2 predicted proteins | sample AttsexASBM2_FD_111476 | JGI IMG/M metagenome (GOLD analysis project Ga0157364, IMG submission 111476) | Fungus gardens microbial communities from leaf cutter ant in Ribeirão Preto, State of São Paulo, Brazil - Atta sexdens ASBM2 | ecosystem: Host-associated > Fungi > Mycelium > Unclassified ... | reverse complement strand
AATAATTAGTCGATCTGATAATTAACAATAATTCTACAATTTAATTCTTCACGCCTTGTAACAAACGTTATGGAATTAAGGAGATAAATTTGTTACAATCGTTATCGATAATCGTATTAATAATGTTTAATTTTCTCGATTTTCACGTTTATCTCCATTCATTAACAAACATCAATTCGTAGTCGAATATGTGCATGCAGGTCATGATGCCATTTTACAATGTTTTACGTAAAATTCGAACGAAGGGCGGATACTGTAAATCGCTCTATTTAGGTATAATAATATTGTTTGTTCTCGACAAATGAATTTTCCATGCATGGATGTGCGCGCGCCTGTATAAATCACTTGTCTAACCGCGTAACATGCCAAAATGCGCATCCATATCGATAATCGCGGTTCATTGGCACTTATGCAGCGACAGCTGATGAGTCTGCCTGCCGCATTCGTCGTGACTACCGGATATCGATCTTCTATTCAGCTTATTAAGCCACTTTTGTGAAATATCGGAAATTAAAGACTTAACATGTTCAGAAAATCGATAGTTAACTGTAACAATAGTAATATTTCGTTAATTTAATTAACAATTACTGTAATGTAATAATTCAAATACTATTCAGATTTAAATATTACTCAGAAAATATGAGATAATTAAATAATATATTATAATAATTTATTAAACACTTATAAAATAATAATATAACAATGGACTCTCTCTAACAATAATATTAATTTCCGTAATAATTTTCATAGTTCTTCCACTCGTATTTTAATGTGTAAGTCACGTTTATCTACTATAAATTTTAATTTTAACTAATAAAAATGATTAACAAATAATAAATTTCTTTGTGAATTGGCGTTGAACTTATTAAGAAAATGGAACAGTTTATCTTAAATACACATAAAACACAATTCTATTTAATTTTTCTCTCAAATAATAGCCCTCGGTCACGGGACTAGATAGAGAAATCCAATTTGCGAGTCGTAGTCAGACATAATAGACATTGGTGCACTCGAGTAACTTGAGGTGACCTCAAATAAATGGTCCTCATATTGAATTTCTCGTTGCGTGCTGGACGCATTTTTACGCAAGGTGAGCTCTTCAACTCACGCACTGGTAGAATGCAATATTGCGCGATTGTAAAGAGACCGTTTGTTTGCTTTTCGAGAGGACGCGCGAATCGTTATCGTTGTCGCCACAGGAAACGGCCATTTTCGGACTCTCGGGATTGATATTTTGGTAAAAATTCCGGAAGTTCCGGACGCCAACATGTAACGAATATAAACTTCGCTGCATGATTGTCGCGATTGTTTTGGTTTGATTACGGCCAAAACTAACGTGAAAAGATACGTATTTTTATTATTTTTTTTTTAATATTATTGTCTTCATCATCCTCTTTCCATCATAATTTATCTCTCGTAACGTTTACGCATTTCTGCCTCTTAGTATCACCTCATCGTAAACGGATCACGTTTTCCCGCGAGACGGAGATTTGTTTCCGGAAACAACGGCTGCCCGTGGCTGCACAAATTCACGTTCGAGAAAATAAAAACGACCCGATACGGGGCAGGCGATCAAAGATTTAACCTCGCCGTCGAAAACCATTTGAGTCTCCTCGCGCGAAACGTATCGATATTAAGCTGATATATTTGCAATCGGCGTACAACGTGCCTGGAAAATCCGCGCGAGAGAATTCGCGAGCCGTGGTATTTCGTGTCGCGAAAAATTGGATTTTTAAAGGGACATAATGAAGCTCAAATTGGAAATTAATAAGAATTAATAGCGCGATTATGTCCTCGCGGTCGGATGCCTGAAATCGCATTATCTTCATGCGGCGCGAGCGAGATTCATTTTCCAGCAATTTCCGACAACATTTATTCGCCACACGTGTTTGTGGGACACCACGTTCTCCACGAAACCTCAATTATGGGTTAGTGCCATTTGTTCAATAGCCGATCGTAAATTGACTAGTGCTAATTTCGTATATGCCAATTCGTACCTTGATTTTCCAATGAATGTATTTACATTTTTATATCACTCCTTTACTTTAGAAATAACACGACTCAACAAATTAAATTTCTTAGAAAATGAAAAAAAACAATTTTTCAATTTGATTAATCAAATATCTGTAAAAAAATATTTTTTTAACATGATTAAATATTTTTGTCATTTTTGTTTCATAATCCTTAAAAAACCATCCTTAAAAATCCTTTTTGAATTATGATGATTTTGATCATTTTTTATGAAGTTAAGTTGGTTTATAAAAATGTGTAGTAATGATTAATTCGTTGTAATATAATTAGTTTAAAATATTATAATAATACATAATAACTTGAAAATCATATGTTTTAAGTCACATTGTTTCACTTTTGAAGTGACAAAAAAATATATACGTATATCCAACATCTCAATAAAGTCATCTTATAAACATCAATGAAGTTATCTTCTACACATTAGTAAAAATTGAGTTTAAGTTAATATTCTCGAATTGAAATATGACTTTTAAACACAACTGAACAAGCAACGTATTAAATAGTAAATTTATAGATCGGAACAAAAATTCGTAGCCCTACTTTGTATTATGTTTTTAAAAAACTTCGCAATTATATCATTCAATAAAATAAAGTTTCAGGTTTCAGAATCTATTATTCTAATTGTAGTATGATAATTTTTAATGGAGTTATGATCAATCAAAGCCAACATGTTCTTTTACTATTTAATCCACGGTAATTAATAATAACAAATCTTAAAATTTAAAAAAAATGACTTTGTAGGGAAATCTTTAAATTTTCACGTTAGAAAGACGTGATAAGCCCACAAAATGAAAAGAAAATTTCCCATTTTGTTTAATTCGTACAGTCTCTCCCTCCCCATATACAAAAATTCTAAACTTATAGAAACTTTAAAAAAGAATAGCGATTTTTTTGAAAATAGAGATTTTAAGCTTTAAAACATTTTTTTTCTAATTTTGTTTATTTTTGACAAAGTTAAATAATATTTGAAATTTGTAATGCTACGAACTTTTGTTCCGATCTAATATTAAACAAATCACAAACACAATACTGTTTTGATAACAGCAACTGCTTTATATCAATTAAAACTTATTAATACAATGAGGCGATAATAGGTAAAAATTATGTTAAATTTGTATATATTTTATATACAATTCCTTGTTAAATATGCGTATTTGTGTTTTCCAATTTTATTCCTAGCATTTTGAATTTTGCAATTGCGCATTATAAAACAAAAGAAACATTATATGCTAATAGAATATATCGGGAATATTATGCAATATAGTATAATGCAATATGTTTGCAATATGTAATGCAGTATGTTTGCAACAATAATATATAATTATTCGTTACGAGCATTATATACATATAACGCGCACAATCATAACATCATTATTTTAACATATTATTATTTTACTTACACAAGAGTTTATTTAATCATAATATTTAATGGAAATATAACATATTTCTAAAATAAAAATATTACTTTAATAGAACAATATCTTCTTTGTAACTGCTTATTTAATATATGTATAATTTACAAGGAAGCACAATCTTCCTTCGAGTTTAATAAGGATAGGATATGTTCAAATATGAACAAAAATAAGATTTATATTTTTTATAAATGCTTTTTTACATAGAGAATTCGCTATAGAGAATCCTCCTTTAAAAGATCTATTTTTTTCTGAATGAATATCATTTAAATCATCACCAAATATAATGTATAAATAACAGTTAAATGGTTCAAGAGTACTTTAGAATAATGATTAAAAAATTTTTTAATTTTTTGTTTTTTATAAATGAAATATTCTTTGTTGAAAAGAGAGAGAGTATTTGTTATTATAATATATTCTCAAAACCATTCTTTTAATTACAACATTTGTTGTCTTTAACAATATAATTATTCAAAAAGGAAAAAGCTAATATTTTTAAAAAGAGGGTTTTATCCCCTTAATGTACAAAAAAATTTATAAAAACGTGTCTCTTTTTTTTTATTAAAAATTTTTTAAATAAAAATTTATAAAAAATACGTGTGGCCTAGATTTTAGTATATCCAAAGCTTATAAAAATCGGAGAGAGATACTTTATTTTATTTATTGTGTTCTCTTAATTAGTATAACTTAGCTAAATATTATCTATTTTAAAAACAATATAGCCTATTTATTTCAGTGATTCCTAGTTTCAACATAAAACTTTACGGACACGTTATTTTATTATCTTGCATTATGAAGGAGTGCTCATTCTCTTTACTAGATTTTCGTATAGTACATATATCACACTCAGCTAGAAAGGATCGTGGATGGATCGCGAGTGACGATAGACGAGCGAGTGGCTTATACAGATGATGGCATGGGCTCGGCTACGTGAGCCCGAAGTTTATGGCAGGAGAAGCTCTCTGAGTTGACATCCTTACCCATTCAGGAGTAAAGGGTAGCCCGAATAAAGCCAGGAAGCATCTGACGTATCCTCCTTAGAGTTGATAGGCTATCACGGCAAGGTTCTCCTGTTGATAGACAGGCTATGGATTATTCAATCCGTACAATAATATAGCACGACTGACGATATCAAGAGATATCCGTAACGTAATCGATATAGCATTTGCTAAAAAAATATGTTAAGTTCTATTAATTTACAATGTCGAAGGAATTATTTACAATAAAAACGTAATAATTTAGCATTATGAATATTATTGAAATTATATATTGAAATTAAGCTTTTCTATTTTTTTTCCATTTATTAATGAAGAAATTGATTATTTATTTTTATTTTATTATATATTTTGTTGACTTTTTTGGATATAATGTAATAAAGATGAATAGAATAAAAAATTTGCAACACTTCGATGAATTTTGTAAAAGAGAACAAACATTATTTGAATGCTGTCAAATTCATTTGATTATTATTATTGACATTAAATTATTATTTATTTATTTTAATTTGTTTCTTGGGCTTTCTGTCTGATTATATTTTGCTCTATCAGATTCTTATATGAAAAATCTGTTAAATTGTTACATCTACGATATCGTTTAATCTTTCTAATAGCTTTGATATTTTTCTTCCGACATTTTATATCGCTGGTATTATATGTCTAACCGAAGTCAAACTGTACGCTGAATTCAGGAACAATTTGTCGATCGATATAGAAGCGAAGCGAGTCTGCTAGCAGCGATGATCGTTTCACAGTATACGAACAAGGCGCATGATAAGGGAATGGTCGTCTTTATATCGGCTCGCGAATCGAACGTTTGGAACGTCTCGTATTTTTCGCATTCTCGTCGAAGTTTAACCGCAAAAAAGGAAAAAGAGAAGGAGGAATGAGGAAAAGAACGAGCGCCTTCGGATATACAATAAATTCGTGCGCGACACGTTGAAAGAACGGACGCTTTTCAGGATTCAGAGAACCGTGGGGACGACGTTTTTGGTAGAAGCGGTGGTTCGGAATAAACGCGTCGTCGTAGCGAAGCGAATACGACAATAATGTCCAAGTTTGAACGGTACCGACGACGGTAAAAATCAGATTACACGTGGAACCTAGTTGGCGAACTTGCGAGTTGGCGAACGTTCGTCGGACAATATCTTTCCCTGTTCTCGTTTCGCGTACGTTCGCCCTGCAAATATCATAAAACGCTTGCCCGTCAACGATGTGTTTTTCAACATGAGTTACTCTGTCGTCCCGAGGGAAGAGGCTTGCTAGATGCCAGATAGCGATGTATAACGTCATGGATAATTGACGCCGAGCGACGGAGGATCTAGGATCGATAACGAAATTGCCGAAAAACATCCCTTAAGACAGGAGGAAGTATGGTCTCAAACATCATTTATTATCAACTGTGACACTGCTCGATGCCGAAGGGTGATCGTATATAACAGGAAGAGTATTGTTCTAGTTTATTAATTGTAAATTAATTTTTACAGTCAAGTTACTAGCTATTAAACGATTGATCATGCATTAATAAAATAATTAATAAAGTAATTAATAAAATCTTATTATTCTTACATAATTATAAAAACTTTTTATTTCCGGAAACTTGTTATTGCACGTTCAATTAACAATATTTAAAAATTAATTAGTGTTAATAAATAATGGCTTTTCGCATTTTCTTTTTTATCTCCTCGATTTAAATACGAAATCTGTATTCATACCATTAATATATAGAAAATAGTTTATTATAATTTTTGTAATTAATAATTTTTAAATTTTATTAAAGAGTTTAAGAAAATTCTATAAAGAGAACGACAGTATAAAATATACGCTTCCCTTTAATACTGTAATAGCGAATTATGCTTCCACGGACCCGCAGCAAATTAATTTTTAATCAAAGTTTTTTGGTATAAATCAAAAGTTGGAATGAATTATGTTTTTTTACTCTAATTAATTAATTATGTATATATAAAAATAGCTTTACAAATATATCTACGTAAAAAACCGATACATAATTGTTCATATTGTTATACATTATAGAAATAGAATTGCTATAGATATTAGTTTAGATCCATTTCTACCGATTTTGTGAGAATAATTTCTTTTGCTACGTTTATGATGCTGAAAAACGAGCAAGGAAAATGAACACGAAGAGTTGATGTGATAAGAATTACGTTTGTTAGAAATATTATCACGACTCATACAGGACGTCACAATGAAAGTTCGTCTTATCGGGAGACTTGCGGTTGTTCGCCGCGAAAGGAACTTAAGCGCGAAAATTTCTGCGCGGTGTTAATGACGCCGAAAGTTATCTGACTTCATGGAAAAGAAAGAAAACGATGACATCGTGATGATATTAAACCACATGAAAATGTAGAACATGAAAAAAGAAAACATAAAATATATGAGACGTTATATCTAATATATATTTATATATGTATAGCATATTGATATAGCTTGACATGTTAGAACAACAATATGAGTGACAGATATTAATGTAATCATTACCTGTCTAAATTTATTTTGCTTAATACAGCGACTGATCATATTTGTTGAATAATTATCTTTAAATTAAAATACGTATAACGGCATTAAAACGCTCGAGAGAAGCTTACACAAGTCAATATGTATTAAATTTCATTCTGCTGAAACGAGAAGTTAAAATTAAGGATATTACATTAAAACTTTTCCAACGGCATTTTATTCAATTCTTTTGATGATAACAGGTAATATGAAGACTTTTTTTCTTTTAAAGGGAAAAGCTTTTAAAGCTTTAATATATAAGTAGTAATATAATAAGTAGTAAAAATACTAAGTTGAGAAAGATCTATGATCTATGAAAGGGCTGAAAAATATTAGACTATTGTATAGACATACAATAAAATTTTGATACTTTCTTTATATTATAATGAAAAATAAAAATAAATAATGTAATAATGTCTTATAAGAACTTATTATTACTTTTTTATTAAACATTATAACTTTAGCGCTGTAAAAGCATATATTGTAAAAATGTTATATTTGTGAAAAGCCTATTTTTTGTCTTGCATTAAAAGTTGATCTAATATTAACTTTAATTACAACTTATTATATGTAATTTTAAATATTGAATATCTTTGTAATTAAATTTAAAGTAATTAAGAAATAACCGGATATGCACTTTAGATCAATTGCAAGATTTTATGCAAATTTTACTAAAAATTTTAATTTCGCAATAGCTCAGAAATTAAATTATCTTAATAAAATAACTATATTTTTTGTGCATATTTTCATAATATAATCAAAATAAAAGATGAAAGTTTATCCTGCACTTTACAAACTGATTATGAAACATATACAGAGAAATGTTATTTGAAAAATATCAATAAACATCATGCATTGGGAACATTAACATTTGTTGACGTATCATTTTCCCGGTTTATTGTAAAATGTAACATAAAGTTAGGCGTATTAAACGGGGGTGACGTCGAGGAAGTATTACGGAAATATTAAGGTTGCACAAACAGAGAACGAGAGGTGAACAAATAGATGGAGCCAAGGGCTGGGGAAATGGAGAGCGGTGTTTGAAGAATGAGGGACTGAGGATTGAAGGATGCGTTGCGCCCAAGAGGTTGAAGATCGGAACAAAGACCAGAGAGTGAGAAAAGAAAATCGGATTAGGGACCTATCTTTGTGTGGAGTCGAGTCAGCACACTTACTGTCAAGTTGTTGAATGTTAAAAGACATTCATTATTATTCTCAGCGCACCAAGCGTGACTTTCATACGCAAATACAATTTCGTTTTATATATTGATAAAAACATTTATATTTTATAAATTTTAACTCTTTGTCGGTTGCAGAATTTTGTATCTTTCGTCAGCGAACTGGGTCTTTGAGTTTCAATACAAATTTTTTATATTGTTCTGGACTGTTTGAAAAAATGTTTACGTACCTATTGAAAATTTTAATGAATTTTTATTATTATAAAAGTCGGATTGTATTATTTCTTTTTTAAGAATTAAAGAACCCTGCACTAATTATAATATATGGAAAAAATAGTTTCAGTAAAATTGATGATAATAATATTTTGTAGAATGTAGAGTATGAGATTAAAATATCCATAAGCAACAATAAAAAATGGACAAATTTTATTACTATTTGAAAGTTATTTTAGATCTGATTGGACTGAAAAATATCTTTATCTAACAAACTATTTATTTTCTGATAATTGCACCTTATCTTACACAAAATAATAAGATGAATCAAATAATGTCAAAAACCACATATTTGCTTTTTAAAAAAATTATGCAACTACATATTGTTTTTAACTGTGTATTTTCTGGAGACTTTTGGACATCTCATAATCCATAAAATATCTAAAATATCAGTTTTAAATTAATTATCAATTTGACTAAAGAAATTTTTTCCATAATTCGAAGTTTATCTACCAGAATTTATAATTAAAATTTCGACTATGCCTTCAAAATCCAACTAAAGAAAGATTAATTGTTCCTAAATGCATTTTACGACATCTATTATTTACACAGATTTCGGTTTTGTGAAGCGGAAAAGTAATTGAGGATATCTAATAGAACGATTTAATGTCTCCTTTCAGAAATAAACAACTATATCATTCTGAACAATATTCTGGATATCGTAATTTCCTTAATAACGGTCGAACGCCTATGTATCAGTTTAGGTTTAGGTTATTGGAACGTCCCCTTTATAACCCACTTTGTTTAACGTGCAACTTGACGAGAGAGAATGAGAGAGAAAGAGAAGAGGGAGAAATACAGGGAGATAGAGAGTGGAAATCGAAGGGAAAACTGAGCGACCCCGAGTCGAGAGTTGCCAAGTCGGATAATGGCGAAGTTATGGCAGTAGCAGCGACAATACGGAGACTCCGGTACATCGCGAACGACGATGCTAACGATCCTTTAAGCCGCAGAAGATCACTATCCAGACTTCCTCTGTGCGCGCGCATCACTTACGCGAATTTCGTTGCTGGGAACGGTTACGATGGGAAAAAGATTGCTGGCGCGATCGAGTAGATCTTCCGGAGAATTTTCCCGCTTGGCGAGCGCGCGAGCTGCTCCGATAGGTGAATGGAGCTCGTTTGTCGTCACAATCACGCGGAAGTTGTAAACATCGTTGCGGGGCTGATAAAGAAATTTCGCGCAAAATATACAAGATGAACATGGAAAGGGACGGAATGCGCGGCGATCAATAGCGGCAATGTGCATTTTTCCAGAGTTTTCGGAGTCAATCAATGTTTAATTAGGAAGTTATTTAACACCAGTGACAGAACCTCACAAGTTTCGAGAGATTAAAGCTTCAAAAGCTTGTTGATAAAATTCTAATTTTTAGTTAGGTTTAAGAGGTTCTTTGTATCTAGTTTTAAAGAAATTCTAATTAAAAGCGTGTCGGTTAAAAAAATGTTTAACATCGATGCTTAATTCTTTGAATAATTAATTCGTTAATAATTATAAGTAGAAATTAGATCGCTAAGAATAAATAAGAGAAAACATCCTATTTTTGGTCGTTACGGATTTTGGTGCTTAATAATATCCATTATTTAAATTTTTTCAAATACAGCAAATGCGCTAATATTTGCATTAATATCGTAGATAAAATAATGATTATTAAAGAATAATAATAAATTACAAGCAATAATATTTAATTAGCTTTATCTTTTTTTACTTTCGTATTATTATACATAGTAAAAGTTTGAAACATTTTCTCATGTGTATATCGATCTTTCGCCGCACAGCAAAATATCTCTATGGGATTATCGCAAAGCTTCAAATAATGGGGAACAAAGGTTTTGTTTGGCAGGAAACACTCACGAGGCAATCTCACTTGTCCGAATTTTCTTTGCTAAACATTGTATATGGCGCCATTTCTGCTTACTTTTCACATTTTCTTCCTAGTTTATGCCACGGCAAAGCGAAATCCCGAGTTCTGTAGCATAAGTACTTCAGCGAACGCGCATATGACTGCAAATGCAACACAAACTATGTTATAATAAAATCTATCTATCTCCTTTGTATGTTCGTGCCGCCGGGCTATTTCAAAAATACCGTATATTCTTTCAACTGCGAGCGCAACGAATATATATATATATATATATATATATATATAAAGCATTTTCACAAAAAACCGAATAAAATTTAAAACATTATTTAGAGAGTTTATGTTTTCAAAATTAGAGAACTAAAAGGAAATAAACCATATAAGCCTCACGCCAATATAAAGAGTTATATTATTTTGTTACCATCACAATCAAATAATATCAAATTTTATAACAATGCAAAATTTCCAAATGATAAGATTTT
>Ga0157364_1008326_pt1 | contig 10746 bp, 5 predicted proteins | sample AttsexASBM2_FD_111476 | JGI IMG/M metagenome (GOLD analysis project Ga0157364, IMG submission 111476) | Fungus gardens microbial communities from leaf cutter ant in Ribeirão Preto, State of São Paulo, Brazil - Atta sexdens ASBM2 | ecosystem: Host-associated > Fungi > Mycelium > Unclassified ... | reverse complement strand
TATAAATGAATTATTAGAAATAAGTAGTAACAATTATGAAATAGAAGATATGTGTAATAAAAGAAGAAAGGTCAAAAGTTAAAAATTATGTGGACGTCGTGAATGAATATTCGGACAAAGAAGTATATAATTATATATGATAAGAAACAAATATTTTTAATAATAAAAATATTTATGTTTAGTTGTAATGTACGTTATTAGTTTCAAACTTACTTCTGCATCGTGTCAGGGCAGCATCGTGTCAGTGCATATGTATCGAATATTCCATTAATTTCAACCATTAATTTCAATAATCTGAAAAATTGATTTGAATGCTTATAAATGCATTTTCAATATTTTATATGCCAATAACACGATTTATGATTATTATTTCATAGATACATATAACATAACATAACATAGTATATGAAAATATTCAAACACAGATATTTTTTGAATAATTAATATGTGCAGTTTTTAAATTTAACTGAGGAATATAAAGAACAAGTAGAGGAAAGGCCCCTATTATGAGATACCGATTCATTTTGAGTAAATGCTAGAAATCTGTGGGCAGAATTTAAAAAAATAATAAATCATTTTGAAGGGAGATCATTTTAGTAAGCTTTAAGGTAATGTAAAATTTAATTCAAATTTTATTTTTTTTATAAATTAAAGAAATGTAAAAAGTGAGCAAATCGCAAAGTTAAAAAATTGTGCTCCTAATATGAGATGTCCTGAGAAATCGATAATAAAACGCAAAGTATTGCAATTAAAAAACTTTATTTAATGTTTCTAAAATACAAATAAACACAGCCAGTGCGCGTACAAAATGAATATGCGATGCATTGTACCTAGTTGACTCGTCTTCAGGTAGTTGGAACCAAGCATCGCAAAAACAGACACTCGATGTTTATTCCGATTGTGATTTTTATTATTATACAATAACATTTATACTTTAGCAACGATTTTCACTATGACATAGGAGCATTATTTCGTATTAGAAATACTTTTGGTATCTTATATTACGATTTCCATGCCTCACGGTTTTACGTTTATCATCAAATCTAACTTCTAATTATAATACATAATTAAACAATTCAACATATCATGTATTTTTCTATTAGTACGATCTTCATCACATGAAGAATTTATTGTCAAATATTTATTTATTAAATAATAAACAAGGTTTAGAAGCTTATCTCAACGAAACTTGAAGACATCCAAATTTTAAAATCTTTTTTTGCCACGACTATAGACACGATCTAATAATAAATTTTCCACTAAATAGTTTTCAATCCAAGAACAGTAAATTCAATGGTGGAATCAAGATAACGTTTATTAATTTAGCGGAAACGCCGCTATCTCATATTAGGCTATCTCATAATAGAAGGCCTCCTCTAATAAAATCACATTCTTCAATTAATATTAAATAGATTTCTCTCTCTCTCTCTTTCTCTCTCTTAGAATTTGGAATTAAAATTAAAAGAAAATATTTATAAAAATATGAACATATTTTAATGAAAGTAAAAATATATATATAATGTCAGTAATAGACACATTTTATAGAAAAATAGTTTTTTTGATACGTTTATAGAAAAAAATTGATTCCAAATTAGCCACAAATTAAACGTTGATGCGAAACATAATTATTTTTATAGTTATTGTATATTACATATCTCTCAATAAAAAGAGATATTGTGTTTATGATATCATTTACGAAAATAATTGCTTATCAAAAAGAATATGCTTATTTTTCAATACTTTCTCAATGCCTTTTAGCGAGGAAAGCTCACTGCAAGAATCTCAAGAGAAAATTTTTTCTTTTTTCTTAATGATATATTCTGATAATTGTATGTCGCAGTGGGTCGACGAGATGAACGTGGCGGAAGTGAATAGCCGAAATGTGATAGTGGAAGTGCCGGCGTCGAGAAAGTTAATAAGCGAGGAGCTGCCGGTGACGCTGCCGGTGGCAACTGCGACTATGGCACCGTTCACGACGAACCTTAACGACGTGTTTATCAGCGTGAAGACCACCAGGCACTATCATCATTCGCGTTTGCCGGCCATCATCGATACGTGGTTCCAGTTCGCCAGAAATCAGGTGAGCTTCTTTTATTCCGTGCAGATCGCCGTGAAATGCCAATATTCCGGATTCATTAGCGTCGCTCGATTACCTCGTTTCTTGCGCCCCAACCTTGCGATAACGTCGTTACAAATATAGCACGATCACCTAAAAACACTGAAGCTTCCTAAGAATATTGTTCAATAATTGGGATATTTTTTGATATATGATCACTCATTCGATTTGTAACAATACTAACAATGTATTAACTTTATTTTTACTTTGCATAAATTCTACTACTTTCTTTATAAGCAGTTATATATATTTTAATATTTTTGATAAAATTATGTGATGTGTATTAGAATTATTCAGATAAAGACTTTAACTTTTAACTTTTTTATCATTTATCAATTTTAGTAACCTAGAAAATTGATGACGTGAATATTTACAGAAGTATTTCTAGCATTTCAAACATCGACAACTTGATTTATCATTTTTATTTCATAGATGCATTATAATATAACATAAGAAGTATACGAAAATACTTAGGATAATTTTTATATAAGTTTAGCAAAATTGCGAACTTCGAATTATTGGAGATTATTAATTATTAATAATATGTAATTAAATGCCACTTTTATTGTTGAAACATATTTGATTATTATTGAACATAATGATTTAAAGAGCTTCTCAAAATTGCTTCAAGGATCAATATAAAAAAAAATTCATTGCTCGTTCGTTAATTCTTATTATACAAATACTAGAAAACATATTTGATTCCTCTTAATATACAAATAAATATGTAAAAAATAATATGTAAAATAATATATAAATTCCATGTATATATACATCCTATATACATGTAATTATTTAATTTAAATCTGAATACGAATATGCGACTGCGTAATATTTTTTAAATACTTTATATATATTTTTTGTAGGTAGAGCGAGATTATTCTGTCAGTTTCAACTTAATTTACAATAGTAATAATTTACAAACAATTTTTTTGCAGTGACGTGCTTGTAATTATATTATACAATCATTATTCCTTAAGCACAACTAATTAAATAATTAAAATGTTCTGTTCAAAAAAACATTATCGCGAGAAATGGACGAAAAAGCTCCGCTTTATTTTATTTACATTTACAGTTTAATAAGAAAATAATAATATCGGTTTTATTTGGTATAACAATTGCAATGTTCAATTAGAATAGTTTTTACATGGATATAATATTTTTTATCATAAAAATAATATTATATACTATGGCATTTAAAAAAAAATGATTTTGGAGTTTGTTTGTTATTATTTGATTCATTCGTTATTAATGAAGAAATCAGAGAACTATTATTCGTAAAAATTATTTTCGAGGAGTATTGTTCGTTATTTGATTCGTTTGCCATTTGTGAAGAGACCAGAGAACTTGGATAAGAATTAATCGTGTTAAAGTATGATAAATGTACGCATAGTCTTATCGCAATGTCTCCATCATCGCGAGATTCATCTACATGCCTTCTTGTGGAGCGGAATAGACCACACTTTGTAACGACTCGTTGGGCTTTATCCAAGGGTATCGAAGCGTATTCGCGCGTATTTACCGTAGACCATGTCGCCGATGATCAGCGTGAATTCACGATTTCTCGCGCCGTGGGAATGAGATTTGTTCCACTCTTCCTTTCCTACAATTTCTCATTTGCCTTTTCGAAAATATCGCGATACCATCCATACTCTTCGAAAACAAGGACGTATTTATTTCACTCGAATTTTATGTGATATTATTGCTGTAGAATTAAATTAATTAAATTTTTTAAAATCACAAATAAGTAAATCTTTTGAAAAAATTTTTTTTTCAATGCATAATTATGCTATTTTTTCACTGGTAATTAAATATAATGCATCGTATTCAGATTTAAATTAAATTATTGTGTGTGTACACATAATTATACATTTTTATTTTTACATATTTGTTTTATATTGAAAAAAAATGAAATTTTCTATCTTTTAAGATAGAAAATTCAACTGGGCAATGAACAAGCATTTTTTGATAATTAATACTAATAAAGAAACCTTGGGAGAAATTCTCATACGCTGATATTATTCTTGCGTTGGATAAAGAAACAAAATAGTCTTGTATCTCTCAGCGGCTTCCGCGTCCTTCTGCACTTTGCCAGGTTAATATACCGTTCCTGCAGGTAATTACTACCTGGATTTTGCACGAGTTCTCGCGTTTCCTGTAATTTCGGTTGATTTCCTTTACGCTGTTCAGGGAATGGAACTTTAGTGAATTTAGTCGTGAATACATTATCATGTTGTTTATTGATATCTTGATTTGATTTCTCATTTAAGAAATTTTTTGTTTCACTTTCTATACTTTTATTTATTTAATTTCTGACTTTGGCAATTAGATATATAAGTATTCCTTATCGAGTTTTAATTTTGAAAAGTAATTGTTGTGTCTTTTTTTATATTATAATTTTTTCAAAGTTTCTCTGTGTTTTATTAATTTAATTTGATTAATTTATAATTAATAACAATTGATATATTGAAATAGGAATAATTAATGACAATAACAAAAAATTTTGTACTCAATATTTCTACACTCAAAATGGCAGCTTCACAAACTACAAAAATTAAAACACGATAATATAAAATAAATAAATGTCATTTAAGATATTTATTATTTATTCGGTTTTAAATATCTTCCAAATCTATTTATATAATTCAGACCTGATTCAATTCGAATTTTGGAGTGAAAACGCAAAACCATCGAGGCAAAATAATTCAATGTAGGTAAAATTTTGGGGACTGTAAAATGTTGATCTAAGTGATTCTTATCAGTTTAATAATTTCTGAAATCTTATTCATATTGAATTTTTTTATGTCAATGGCTTTGCATTTTGGCTTCGGAGCTCAAATTGGACAGGTCTGTGCTAATTAATAATATAATTAAAGCAATAATAATTAATACTGTGTAATATTTATATAATAATAATATATTATACATATATAATTAACAATATTATATTAATGATTGTCAAATATTAAAATTTAATGCATTATAAATATAAGAGTACAATTATATAATAACGAAAATGTTAGAATAATCAGATTTTCAAGATAAATTGAATTAGGAAAATTGATAAGAATTTATATGTCGATTATTTCTTAAAATAAAATAAAATTAAAATAGATAAATTATTTGAATTGATTATAAAATTATTTGAATTGAAATATAAAGAAATGGCTCAATTGTTTAAAAATCAAAGTATGTATCTAAAAGAGTTACGAGCCAAAAGATAAATTACAAACACAATCATTTCGATCTATCACGAGGTCATTATCAATAATAGTAAAATTTGAATTTAAAAGTATAACTATAACAATTATAAAGATCATTAGAGTTGTATGTCCGCAACGAAATTGTTTGTAATTCTCATGACACGCCACGATGTCTTAATTTGCTTCATATCTTGATTATTCTTTGCTCCCGTCGATCTCACGCTTTTTCCACGCATACACTCGCGGTGCCTGTGACTCGCGTTGGCATGCATTTTCCGCGACGCGAGCGAGAAAAAGTACGATGAGAATAATAAAAGTCTGTGTCCGGCTGCATACGGTTTGTGGTTCGTGGGAAGATCTCACGATTTACCTCCGACCCTGACGACCTCCGCGTTAGCCGACTTAGTCCACCCACGAGCACTCTCAACGAACTCACCTTTTTCGTGGTTTCTTTCTCGATAATTAAACGATGCACCACGATCCTGCAAGTTGGCTGAAATGATCGTTCTTTTATTTGCGTGTATGAGATCGAGAATGTTGTTGATTCTCACGCATTGTTGCAGAAATCCAATACATTCAATCAGTACATGATATTATAAAAACGTATAAAACGATATAATTGCATGATATAATAAAAGGACAGTTTTATGATGTAAAAGAGAGTATCAATTTTTCATGTTGTTTTATATATTCATAACTTAATCTCATAATTAATAAAATGTTATATTTGTAAAAGAGAGTTGATTTATGTACACGTTTATAATTTATAAACGCGCATTTTAATAAACGGGGAAAATATCCAAAAATGAAGAATTTTATCGAATAAAAAAATAATATATAAATCAATAATTTTCAGCAGCTAGAAGACTTATTTTCTTTCCTGGCGAGATTAGAAATTCACAATCCAATTTACGGCAGGTGATTTATTGTGGTGAAGGTAATAGACTCTGGTAGAAACTTAGTCATCTGCACCTCCTAAGGTTCAAAATTATTTGCGGAGCAATAAGTCTTGAAAAAATATAGATTGATTTCTTAAGACATTTGCAGAATTTATTTAATGCAAAATATTTTTGCAAAACAGTTGGTTTTATGTTGGTATATATTGTATACATCATTTATATTGTTACGATTATCGTTTGACGTAGGGATTTTTTAAAATACTGATTTCTTTTAAATGGCGATAGTTTGAAAAAAGTTGCAATTTTTCAACAAAAAAAAAAAACGTCTTTAATTGTCAATTAAAAACAAATTAAATATTTTGAAAAATCCTATGTACACTGTCTCGGAAAAATGCGTTTTGAGAAAACTGCGTTTAAAATTTTGAAACATTACACAGCAAGAATTTCTATCTTAATCTGTGATGTTTGCTCCATAAAGTTATTTATATTTTTTCTTGTATTCTTAAAGTAAGGTTTTCTTGTATTCTAAAGGTTGAAACTAAATTAAAGTAATAAAAAAATTTCGATTTTTTGATAGGGATAAAGTCTCCCCTTAAGAACTTTGAAAATTAATATTGCAGAAAAAAGATTGATACTTTAGACTCCAACTGAAATCGTGAAATATAAAATGTAATATATTCACTTTTTAATAAAATATATCAATTATATACATTTAAATTACCTACAGGTATATTTATAAATATTTAAACAAAACAATTTAAACAAAAAGCCTATTAAAGAAAAAATTAGAATTAAATAAAAATTATTTATATAATATAATAGTTAATAATTTTTTATAATATTTTGTAACAATTCCAACAGAACATCATTTTATCTTTTAGTGTATATATTTTCACATATACATATATATTAAGGCTCTTTTCTGAAGCCTTATAAATAAGTTTTTATGGATTTTAAAAAAGAGAAACAAGATTAGAGTATTGTATGTAGCAGTTCGCTGTTAAGGTGTTAAGTTTCTCTTCTAAATTGGACAGAGGTGAGCAATAGGTCGCAATGTTTTGATTATTAATATGTCACGGGTAATGCGTTTTAATAATGCGCTCCACTGAGGAGGAACATTGATTGCGCATATGTTGTATTGGAGCAATCCCTATATTCACCCTTTTTCTCTTGGCCACTATCTTACGATGTTGTTAATGACCTTTAATGGCCACATTTACACACTTTACTATCTACTTCTTTTTTCGTTCTTATGTGGTCAATAATTTACGCGGCATATAATAAGATCAAATAGTTAGTAATTCGTTTAAGTTGTTTTCCAGACATTCATTGCGAAAATAATCGAGATTTATATTTTGTTATCATAAAATCTCGATTAAGTGAATGGCAGTAAAGATAGTATGCCAACGTATAACAACGTATGCACATCTGTGGATATTTTTTACTATCTCAAACATTTTTATAGTTTTAATAATTTGTTCGATTTTTTCTTGAGCAATATATCCTTGGGTGAAATATTCCAAATGAATTTTTGTTATGATTTTCCAATATCTATTATTAAATATTTTAACAACATAAATCTATAGTGTTAAATTTAACTATTATTTTAGTATAAAATAATGATATGTATATTGAGAAGGAGCAGTGGTGACTTAAATTAGATTAAATTTGACATTATAGATTTAACAGTGTTGTTAAAATATTTAATTTTATTTTTTAATATATATATATATATCTTTATATATAGATTATAAATTTAACAGTGAACGAAATGTCAAATTAAAATTCTGTTAAGGTGCAATAAAAATAAAAAGTATATTATGGCAAAACGAATAAACTTTTGTTATTTAAGTACAATCCAAAAGAGTGGTTCATAAAAAGCACTTCCTTCAATCAAATTTCGATAATTCTATGCTTAGCGAGAATAAACTTTTTTAAAACTTTTTTTTACAAACTTTGTATCAAACCCTTATTGAGACTCAAAATTCGAGGAGATCTTTTCTTGCGCCATTCTCTAAATTTGATAGTCATGCCGTTCGATTATCGTGTTATTAAGTGGAGGTGTAGACATACGTGGTTAGGTACAAATTTTCGTGATTCATAAAAAGAACCCCTCGAGATCTCGAGGGTCGATTGCGGGTCAAGTCTAGTGTCGTTACTTAGAATGACTTGGCCGATATTGCAATCCCCTAATCGACGAAGGCCGACTCCGCGCCGATTGGATTTGGCTTCGGATAATTGGTCGATTACTTTGGTTATTTAAGCAAGTCTTAAAAGGTCCGATGCAATTTCGCGCGGCGCGCCGATGAGAGCTCACTGTGTTTCAACAAATTATTTTCTCTTAATTTTCATTGCTCTTTATGTATTGCGGTAGGGTTGCGATTTTCAATTGACCCTCAATACGATATAATCAACGTGCCATTACCGAATGATTTATTACCGAATTTTATCCAATTTCCATTGATTTTCAATTATATAGAACTTATGTCGAAAAGAATTAGATATAAAAATATTAAAAATTTGTATTGTGAATTATATTTTTGAAAGATTAAAATTTTGAAAGACCTAATTTTGAAAGAGTAAAAATATATTTATGTATTTTTAGCGTTGGATGAACGCACTTATTTCAGATTTTATTTATCTTTTGTTTATTTATCTATCACTGAAAAAAAAAGTTGTTGACTTGACTAAATGTGTTTAGTTCGTAGTGATTATTTAGTTCAAGTATTTATAAATTTAGGTTAAATAGCGTGCGTTAGTTATGTTAACAAAATCTTGTAATTTAAGATATGTTATTCGTTTGGATTAACAAATATTTGCTTGATCGCTATACTTAGTTGAATCAATTAATATTTTTTTGAATCAGCAACTTTTTTTCTCAATGTAAAAACAATTTTAGCATAACAATTTAGCATAACTCATTTGATGTGTTAATAGTATATCTAATAATTAAATTTTTTTAAACATCATGAAATTTTATCCTGCATCTGAATCAGAAATTATATCATTGCGTTTTGTCAAAATGATCAAACTATTATTTATCTTAATCGTAAAATTTACTTTTTAATAAATATTTTTAAAATAGAGAACTTATATAAAAATTTCTTTTTGTCCTCCGAAAATTGATAGGAAGTAATGTTTGTTTCATGTAGGTAGAACGCAATCGTTAAATTTCCTTCCATGCACATTTTAGGGCAAATTCGTCTCGCCTAATTAGACGTAACGAGCAAGTCTTTTAATATGATTCTACGCTTTTGACACATTCGCAAATGTTCTATATTGCGATACAGCTTACGAGCAGAATAACACTCGGGCTGGCTCAATGAATTCCCGGGAAAAGCTCGAAGATCAGCTTAACGACGAGTCTTTTAAGTACGACGTACGTGCGGAATTAATGCAATTATGTCGATGTAATGCGACGCCGGTGCCACTGACGTCATCGCGTTACACTCGTCTCTTATTTTTGTACACGACGTTCATTCGTTGCCGGATATTCGTGTTCTTTCTGGGAATGCTGACGAGTTCTCTGGCCCCTCTCTCTCTCTCTCTCTCTCTCTTTCTCTATCCGCATGCCTCGAATAAACGTGTTGCAATTGCAATGCCTTTTCTCTCGCGCTATTTTTACGTTCGTCACGTTGTGCCGCGGATATCCGCTATAGCTATACATCCGAGATATCTCGGTGAACTCTTATTGAGGCAACTGCAATTTATTTAATTCTGCTTTAAAGCTTACATAATCCTGATACACATGCGGTCGATTAAATATTATGCTCTCAGAAATTGTGCTATTGATTAACTTACGCATTATTTATGCAATGCATTATGTAGCTTGTTCGAAATAAGCGATTTAATTCTATTTTAATTAATGAAACAGAACGCGAACGAATATATTGGCATGTGCAATGTACATTAAATGAGCTAATATCGGCTGATATAAAATTCATGGATGTATTATGCTGTAATTGCGTTGAAATTCTCTAACAAGTTGCGTTCATGGAATTTGCTTAATTTACCGTTTTAAATAAGAGGAACTTGCGAATATAAAATCACACAGCCAAATATCACATAAATAATACATCGCGTTTTCTCGGTTTTCCTTTTTCTTTTGTATTTTCCCGGTGGCTTACAAAACTGACGCGATATATCGCTGCGTGAAAATCCATCGGAACAATGTTTCTGACGTCTGGAGTACCATCTCCTTCGATCATTCTTGCTCGTTCACTTCCTGAAGGGAACTATTCTTGGGAACTAAAAATAAGCGACTACTTTAACACGTGCAGTGTACACTGATCGTAACGTAACGACGTTGCAATACATTCGAGTCCAGATGCAACTGCTACGGAAGGGCGTACGATGCGACAGATACAAATGAGAAGTTCAAGTCTCAACTCACGGCGATCTGAGATAAATTTTCTAGTGCGACAAAATACGCGAGAAACTTGAATAGTCCTTAATTGAAAATATATCACTTTATCATAATTTCATGTGAATATACACTCTAGAGATTTTTATTTTAAACAGAGATTAG
>Ga0157364_1008325_pt1 | contig 10746 bp, 10 predicted proteins | sample AttsexASBM2_FD_111476 | JGI IMG/M metagenome (GOLD analysis project Ga0157364, IMG submission 111476) | Fungus gardens microbial communities from leaf cutter ant in Ribeirão Preto, State of São Paulo, Brazil - Atta sexdens ASBM2 | ecosystem: Host-associated > Fungi > Mycelium > Unclassified ... | reverse complement strand
GGAAAATCATGATGAGGTAATTAGGTTTCTTTTTGTTTTGAATGAAGATCAACATCCATACAAATTTTACAGACACACACACACACACACACACACACACACACACACACACACACACACACACACACATTCGTTTGCTATTACTAAAATGATTTATAATTCAGAAATAAATACCGAAATAATTTTATTAACAATTGTATACTGATATTGTCAAAATAAAGGTACATTTGCAGTACTGGCACAATTGCTAGCATTCAATCCCTGATTTATAATTATAAAATCAATGTATTTAAATGTAATAATTTTCCTTTTTTTGCAGCCTAAATTTTATTCCACGCTTGGTCGATGAAAATGACTATATCATACGGATGAAGTACGGATGAAATATGAGAGAGAAGCAAAAATTCTACAGAAATATTTTTAAAAATCAATATCGAACTACATTATAATAAAAAAAGTTATAAGAATATCATTCAAGAAAATCATTCAAGAAATATTTCTTAACGATTCATAAGAAGATTGAAACGAAGACAAATGCGTATAATGCGAAATTCTGCCAAAATTTATGAAGCACATATTGTTTTACATATATTTAATTTGCAATTTTTAGCAATAAAAAAGTATTACATTTTATTAAGGCGGTTCTTTAGTAAATTGAGTTATAAAAATATCTGATTTTTAAAAATGAAGTTCAGGTACCGAAATTGACACAGGCAAAATTCTACAGTAGGTTAACGATAAAATAAGAAAAAAAAATGTTGAAAATGTAACCTTTCACATATAACTTAGTGACTAATAAAGCTCGCAGACGCTTCTTTGACTAATTGCACACAAATCTTACCATAGACTTTTCTTAAAAATGAGATATAATAGTTTAAAAAATTACGATTTTAATAATCACAAAAAAGTATTAAATTAATTCTATAAGTAAAAATATGGCCAATCTGAAAAGATATTTACGTGTATGCATAAACTTGCATATAAATTTAACCTCGAAAAATAAACTTAATCTCGTCTTATTTTCGTTTGATGAAGATGTAGCTCTTGATTTATTATACTATTGTATGTTCCATACTATTTCGTTAAGATATACACATAGTTTTAATATTTTATCCAAATTATGCAGATATTTGTAATTTTGAATAGGTCCTGGTAAGGCACCCTAAATTTTCGGCACTTTATTACTAAGGAACCACCCTAATGCAAAATAAAAAAATGATAAAAATATAGTTGATTGAAAAAACAAAGTATCAATATTTTTTCTAAAGTATTATAAATGCACAGTTAGAAATTAACAAAGACTTGTAATTGAATAATACAATTACATAACGTTCAATGTATAAATTTATTATATATAACCATTAATTATTAGATCAAAAATTTTTTTGAAACATTTTTCATCAATGTATAATAAGAATATATGCCGCCATCGTGCCTTTTTACATTATTGATCAATATCAGATATCTAATTGTAAGTAAAAAACATGTAACATTTAATGCAACATTTAGAATGCAAAGACTAATTTTTTAATTGTATACATTTCTTTCTACCTATTATTGCAATACGTTATAATACAGTACGTAGCACTCTAAACGTAATATCTGTGAATAAACTGTTATATTATTATAAATTTAAGAGTGTTATTTGATGAAATAGTAAACACCATGTTATCTTTTGGATGTTAGTGTAATAATTGAGAGATAAAATTAGCTTATTAGAATTAATATACTGAGAATCTCGAGGAAAAGATGTTCAATTAATGTATAAACAATAAGAGAAGTTTTTAAATTTATATATAAAATAAAAATGTCATTCCTTATCTAAATTGCAATGATACGAAAAATCAGATAAAGAAGGTGAAAATATATCATTTGTACAAACAGATCATTTTTAAAAATTTTATAAAAAATTACTTCGTAACATATATATAGTTAGTTTGTGTAACATGATAATATAATTCATATGACTTTATCTCTATAACTATATAATATATAAATACATATGTTATAAAAAATATATAGTAAGTTCCACAAAATAGAAAATATTAGTATCAACTCATGTCTACTTTTTTCTTTTTGAGGACATTATACTACTATAGCGCAAAAATATGTTGAAATTTTTAATTTCTTTATCTAAGTTTTTAATAAATATCGGAATTTGTCATAGATCTTTAAGAAAACGAATTTGTTAATACATTGTTTCTTATTGACAACTTGTTCTTAACTGTATACAAGCTATCTTTAACAGAAATAAAACATATCATACATTTTCATATAAATATACTGAATTATTCATATAAAATATTGTATATTAGATGTTAAATTTTATATTTGTTATTCATAGATTTTAATGAATAACTAATAAACAAGCAAACTCGATTAGTATTTTCTATTATCTATTTTAATAATAGAAATTATTGATAAATTTTCCGTTTCAAAAAAATTTACAAATGGAAAAATACAAACAATAGAAAATACTAATTGAATTTGAGTTTTGTTCCTTTACCCTTCCGTTATTCAATTTCGTGTTCTACATATGTATTTTCTAACTTTGCTGTAACAGAATTGCTGACTTCTAGTATCTTCTTATAACGTTCTACCAAGTCACTAATGGACCGTCTCTTTGAATCATTTTCATGTTTTACAATTGTACTTTTATCATCGTCGTTTACAATCTGTACTTCTGTAAATTCATCCAATTCGGGTTTATTTACTTTGATCTTATGATCGAGTTTATTTTTCACTTGTTGCTGAGACGCAACTTTTGAGACATTTCGTTTTATTGGAGTGAATTGTATAGATGAGTAAGAAATTTTGGAAGACTCTTCGCTCCAATTGATAAAACCCTTTGTTATGGTATCTAAATTAAAATCCGATGAACTGGATATTTCTTCTATACTTGCAATAGCAGAATTACATTGTGTGGTAGATTGCAGAGACATGCTAGAATTGACTATATATAAATATAATTTTAATTTTATATATGTATACCGTAAACAAAACATATCATACAATCAAGAAAAATTGTTAAAAAGGCTATTATTTTATATAATAAAATTGAATTATAAATACTATCTTGCAGAAATAATGTCATTCTTATTATTGTAATATAAAAATACATGTTTTAGGTTATGAAAAATAAATATAAATAAAAAAGAGCTAATAATGGCGGTTTCTTCTAGTGATAGTATTTAATTAATTTCATTTCTTTCATATAAAATAAGCATTATCTAATTTTAGTAACTTCTTGATTGTCTTCTTTTTTTTAATAGAAATTACATAAAATTTCAATAACAATATTACTTATATAAATCAAATAGAATTTTTACAAACCTTTTATATTTTGCTTTTTGTGTGTAGCAAATAATCGGGAATATTTTCCTGTTGTTCTCTTACATAACTGATTTACCTTAGGTGTCACAAAACGTAATTCTTGTTTTTCATTACTATTTAACATAGTGTGATTGTCAATATTGATGCGCGACACGTATAAATTCGTTTTTACATCTGGTGTGTAATTTTTACTGTGCCGTATGTATCTCGAAAATAATGATTTGTGTGCAACTGTAAAAAACGAACAATATGATTACGCTAATAATTATTTGACACAAAAATTACAATCTGTAGTTGTTTCTTAAATATCGATCTTACTTTCAGTCGGAGTAAATTGCAATTCGTTTCTTTGGTTCGCGCAATTAGTATTAATTTTGATAAGAGGCGAGGACATAAGAAGTATGTTTTTTACAAAGGGTAAAACATTTTTATCCTCAGATATGCGCTCTGTATTTTTCACACACAAATCATTTTGCATCTCCTCTGTAGAACTTGTCATGTTGGCCAAGAAAGTTTTAAATACATTGCACATGGATTTCATGTCTTCTGTACTTGCTTCCACTTGCAAAAGACACTGGGACAGATCGACTAAGTCATCCTTCCTCAGACATTGATATACTTGATATAGTATCAAAGTAAGCAGATGAATGAAATTGTGATATATTAATCTGTTATCATTATACAAACGATAAAAACAATGCTAAAAAAGGAAACATAAATTGATAGAATATCAAATAGTGCATATATATAATTTTATATATAATTTTTAAAATAAGTGGCTTGTTAGTTTATTAATATAAGGTTAAAAAGAAATTGCAATCATTTATTTAATATTCAATTTTACCTGAACATCAGGTGGAAATGGCAATTCCGATATCAGAGAACAATTAATTTTTTCCAACTGTTTGCTATCTAGTGCTTTTGAATCATTCAATAGATTCGATATTATACCACTTGTTTTCTCACATGTTCTTTCCAGATCACTCAACATCATGTACCGTTTTCGTATATATTGTATATTTTTGTTTAAACTATTTTTCCACACTAAAACCCATGTATATTCATTAATTTCACATATACAAGATTTTCAACAAAAAATTAATTTAAAAAATTAATGATTCTAACTTGATACAATGTCTGTATCTTCGACATTTGTTAAACATTGCTTTATAGATTCGGTAACAGGAGCTGAAGAAGCACATTTTGCCAAAGATTGTTTCTTGTCGAACAGCTCTGTTTTAATTTTAGTCAAATATTCTTTCTCTTGTCTAAAGAAGGAATAAAATAAATTCAGATTTATAATATTAATATTAGTAGACTATAGAGATAGGGGCGATACAGTGCTAATATTTTAAATATGACAAAAAAAATAACGACAAAAGCATGTCCGGATGTGTATAATTTAAATTTTGAATTCTTTAAACTCTGATTAAAATAGTTATTCATCAAAAAGATTAATAAAACAGTCTAAAAAAATTATTTTTATAAAAAAAATCCATTCCTTAATCAATGCGCGTATTACCTAAAAATAAAAATATTGAATCCATATCAATATTAGCAATATCGCAAATTATCCAATTGATATTTCGGTATGTCAATATTTCTGCTCATGATATATTGCAAATATATAAGAACAAAGATACAAAAAGTATTAAGATTTTTATGTCGCCCATCTCTAGTAGATTATATTAAGAGAAATTTAATTAAAAAATATTACGCCAATGCAAAATTTGCAGCTTTTTCCATTTGTACATAATTTCTATGACGACTCAATATATCACAATTAATATTTGCTTTGGACTGCTGTAGGTATGTTTTAACTGAATCATTTATAAGACTTGGTTTTGGTGCAAATATAATTTCGTGTTCACCTAAAAGGATAAATCAAACTAAATCTATTACGATCAGAATATTTTAATTCTGTATTTTTATACAAAAATATAAAAAATTTAAATAAAATCAATATATTTCTAAAAATTATTAAGACATAATTCTATAACAATATAACAAATATACAGAAAATAAATTTTGCAAATGTATCTACTATAGATATTACCAGTAGAACACATAAAAATATAAAATATGTTAATAAAATATGACAGATTAAATATAATCACCAAGTAGAATTAAAATTATTTAAATAAAATATATCATTATTAAATAACAGGTTCTACTCAGTTTCTGCTGAATCTGTCAGATTATGGCTCAAAATTTATTACTAATACTGAAAATCTATAATATACATGACATAATTTTGAAACAGTCTATGTCAATGAGTTTTAATAACAGAAAAAGTTAAATGCAAACAATAAATACAATCTATTTATAAAGTTAAATGCAAATACAGTTAATGTGCAATCTGCTAACAAAGTAAAAAAATACAGTTAATGTAATCTACTGGCAAACTGTTATAAGATTATAAGGCTAAAATATTTTGCTTCTAGATACCTACCGTCACGCATAATATACATTTTTAATGCAAGCTGAGACAGTTTCCACATTATAGTTATAAATTTAGTACCACTTGCATGATGTAAATAGGTAGTAACCACACGTGGAAATCCTATATCAGGATTCTCTAATGCAATGACATTCAGATAATCTTTGACACTGTTACGATACTTGGTTTCGGTTTTCTTACAAATTACTGGCCATTCAACTACTTTTTTAAAACGCTCCGCATCATATATCGTCAACAGATAATGTGAAACATATATAAAGCCGATAGTATTTGGTTTATCAAACATTCCCTGTAACACATGTTTTTATTGTATCACCATTATGATAAGAATCGAGAAATGCCACATATAAGAAAAAATACATTTCAAAATTAAATCGGTAAGATAGAGAAAAAGATGTTTACTTGGCGAAAGATCTTCTTGAAGTCATGGTCTGGTGGGACCAATTGATTCAATAAAATGACATTTCGATGGAAGGATGCAGTAATAGCCATTCTGTGACACACACTTTCACACCGCAAATGACAAAAAACTGTGTTAATTAATATTAATCATACAGTTCATAATGCACTAGTCACGTACTCACGATATATTCTCTTATTCGGTATTGAAATTCAAGAATACAGAAGCAAACAATGCGAATTAGAAATTATTAAAAAACAAGCTTTGTAATTCAAACAATCCAAACTGATCCAAATATTTAACGGCGGCTAGAAAAACTGTGGAGACCTCTTTCGGAACAGCTTCTCCTTTCTCTTTGGGCGCGTTCAGAGAGCGCTCGTTGTTATTGGTTTATTTTTTTAGCTCGTCCAATTAGAATTTTAAGCTGATATTCATAGTCGATTCTTATTTTAACATTGTCTTATGGTCCCTGACCGCCTGTTCTACAATAGGATCGCAAGTCATAAACCGTAAGAAATTGGACAATCACAGTTAAGTGTGAGAAGAATAATCGGCTATGATTGGTTAATTTCTTACGGTTTACCGTTCTATTGTAGAACAGATCTTAAGTAATGTTTTAAGTCGCTAATGCGACCTTCTGATTGATTCATGACATCTTAAGACTGTTTTAAATATAAGATCCGACTATGAATACCGGCCGTAGATCTAGAAGCATTAAATTGCTTTAAAGCTTGCAGTACATTAGAGTTCTATATATAAAAGAAATCCGACAATGGCCTAGTTTCCACCGAGCAGTCGTTCGTGCGTAACAGGTGAATGCTCGATTGTAGTTGCTTGATTTTGATCTGATTTAAACCCTCGGTGGAAACTAAGCCACCATCGGAATTGGGCTGCGGTCAAAGTCTCACTACAAATGCTTTGAAGCGTTTGGTTGATCAATTAGAAAAAAAAATTTTACAAATTGACCATCAATCAAAAATTGCTTTAAAGCATTTGTAACATCGCGTTGATCGTATCCTTGGTGAGACCAAGCCTTAGCCGCCTTGAACTCGCCCATTCTTTCTTCTTTTATAAGCGATAAAAGCTGATTGGCTCTTGCGCCAATTTCCGTTGCGCAGCAAGTCGCCAAGGCGTTGTCGAGCATCGACAAGATATTATTAAAGATTATCAACCCTGGGCAAATTTTCGACAGTATAAAAAGGGCCCGAAAGTAATTGAAGAACATTGACATTATCGACAATTGATACAAATTTATTATTATTAACATAAAAATATTTGGCAATATATAGAATATTATAGCTTTACAAGTATGCATATTTATTTATGCAACATTTTTGTAATAAAAAACATTATTAAATTCATTTTTTTATTGTAAAGCTATAATATTCTATATATTGCAGAAAAATTATAATTTTTTTCATTTCTGATGATAATCAAACTTTAACGATAATACTGAAATTACAATTTTAAAGAAAAATCGAGCATTATTGAGTTATAATGCATAATTACTAAACTAATAAATCATAAAATTAATACAATATTATCAGTTTTTAATTCTTAATCACTTTAATATTCACAAAAGCGCGAACTCCCGTAAGGATGTTGGGCTTTAATAATATCTCGTCGGTGTCATAAGTTCGTTCTGTGTGCAGGAATCATCACATACGCAGTGTGAATCCAGCATAAAGGGAAACACGCGAGCATTGTGATTTGCAAATCGTTGCGTACCATCCTTAAGAGGCATGGACGAAGTCATATTGCGTTGGCGACCATTTTTGTAAGATCTGTCGTTTGCTTCATGATTGCTTCGTGCGGCGTGTAAACGTCGTACCGACGTATAGCACGTGGTAGTTTCCCGACGAAGGCCTCGGCAAAGAAAAAAGAAACATCTGTCGATCGAAACGTTTGTAAACGTGCACAATCTCAAGAATATGTCGCTGACGGTTCATTCCTACGAGACCGCATCGTGCGAGGAATGTCCGACAATGAAGTGATAATTCCCTTTCGGGTCAGGAGTAAAAGAGTGATCGTAAAAAAGTGTCTCTAAGGATTTCCGCCGAAAGATACATCGCGGTAGTTTCTCTGATAGCCGCACAAAGTTCCGCGATAGACCTGGAGATTCGTCCACGACAGTAACTCGCGCGAGCATTTTGTGAGGCCCCTCTCACTAAGTATGCGGCAACTCGGCCGAGTCCCTCTCTTATTCCCTCCCCGTCGGACGTGCTCCGTGATATATTAATTGACAATTGACGAGAGAAGAAGCTGCTCGTCTCGCTTCTGGAACCCCCGATCGACACGACAATGGCTGCGACCTTCGATCAGTATGACAAATCGAGGTACGTGCGGGAGAATTCCCATGTTTTGATTCATCGAGCGAGTGTCATGCTTGCATTAAGTATTATTGGCGTAATGGCGTTTGAAATTGCGACCGTGCGGGCCACTTAACATATCGCGGTTTCCTATTTAACGACTCCCGCACAAAAACGATGCAATTATCGTCCCGATACATTCGTTCTCGGAGCACTGGAGTCTTCTTTAGTCCGTGCAATACAAGTAGTAGCTTGCTTCGAAATATTAACCTCATCGTGGACGACGTGGAGTATAAATTTTATAATTTTTCGTGTGTTTCCTAGATATTTGTCAGATCAGTCTTATAGACATTTGTGTTATAACATTGAATGTTCTCACAATCAAGCACTAATTAAAAATAATGAAAATCTAAACGTTTTTAATCTCTTCCGTATATATTTGTCCGAGAAAGAAAAATAGAGAATTTTAATAATTTAAACAATTGTAAGTGAAAAAATTGATCGAGAAATGTTAAACACAAATCAGTGAAGATCATATTTGGTTAAAATGGAAATTGATATCTAGTAATATTTTTGCATGAATTATTAAACACCAATTTCTGCTTTGACATATGATCTTTGCTTATCTTAGTTATTTAGTTGCTTTGAATTTAATATTTAAAAACAGTAATATTTACTACTTTGTTTTTTACATTTTTTTTATGTTTGTTTATGAAATTATAAATTTATCTCTTTTTTTATATGTTAAATAAAATATAAGTTTCTCTGAAACTGTATTATAATTAATTATAATTGATTCTTTTCAGTTGGTACTTTGGTGCTATGTCACGACAGGATGCATCTGACTTATTGATGGGTGAAAAAGAAGGTGGTGTATTTTTAGTACGAGACAGCACCTCTATACATGGTGACTTTGTACTATGCGTAAGGGAGGACAGTAAAGTTAGCCACTATATCATTAATAAAATCCAACAAGGAGATCAAATTCGTTATCGGATTGGTGATCAGATGTTTCCGGATATTCCCAGTCTTCTCGCCTTTTATAAGCTTCACTACTTAGACACCACACCATTAATTAGGCCAGCGCCAAAGAAAACGCAGAGGGTAATTGCAAAATATGATTTTGAAGGAAATGATTCTGAGGACTTACCCTTTAGAAAAGGTATATATTGTCTTCTTTAATTCTGATTGATTTGTATCAGTTTATTTTTTATAATCTTATTAATGAGATACTTGTAACTTTAGGTGATATACTCACTGTAATATCGAAAGACGAAGAACAGTGGTGGACAGCTAGAAATAGTGTGGGCCAAACTGGTTCGATACCAGTGCCGTACGTTCAAAAGTATGACGATGATAGTCATATGATAATAGAAAATAATTCGCGGCCTGAAAGTGGCGGCAGTTCCGGTTCTAATTCAAATTCAGGGCCTACATCACAGATATCTCATACAGAAACAACGGGACAAACAACAGTAACGCGAAGATCAAACATTCAGAGAACACTGCCGGCCTTTGCCAAAGTGAAACAGGCAAGGGTGCCAAATGCCTATGATAAAACTGCGCTAAAATTAGAAGTAGGTGATATGATAAAAGTGACAAAGACTAATATCAATGGCCAGTGGGAAGGTGAATTACACGGCAAGGTCGGACACTTCCCATTTACGCATGTGGAGTTTGTAGATAATGAGACTGGTGAAGACAATCAGGAGATTTAACAGAAATTCTCCGAGTGTGATGTGCACCACATGTGTGACAAAGGAAAGAAAGACACCTCCTATATTATCAAAATTTAGAGTTACTAATAACATCTATTATATGTGCCATTTCAAAGTACGTTTAGCCTGAATAACTGTACGTTCAATTGCTGGATATAACATATTATAAGAATGAACGCCAGATTTTTGTGCAATATGTCATAAGAAATGTTTAGAGGTTTATGTTAATATCTCTACAGTATGTTAATTTAGTCACATGTTAATTCATCAGTTTATATTATACATTGCTAATTGCCCAAAGCACAAGCATAATTTTATAAAGTTGTTAGATACATATTACAATATATATTAATCTCGTATATACGATTTTATTTTATTAAAAATTAAAACCATGTTTCAGTGAAATAATGAACAAACAGATTTTTGTAAAAAAAAAATACAGTATTTATAAAATGTATACTCTAATGGTTTTAATTTATAGTTATATATATATATATATATATATATATATATATATATATATAT
>Ga0157364_1008324_pt1 | contig 10747 bp, 5 predicted proteins | sample AttsexASBM2_FD_111476 | JGI IMG/M metagenome (GOLD analysis project Ga0157364, IMG submission 111476) | Fungus gardens microbial communities from leaf cutter ant in Ribeirão Preto, State of São Paulo, Brazil - Atta sexdens ASBM2 | ecosystem: Host-associated > Fungi > Mycelium > Unclassified ... | reverse complement strand
TTTTTTTTTCACAAAAATTAATATTATTATCTTTCAAACTAACAATTTGTCGATCATTCTAATCTAGAAGCTGTACTTATTGGATAATAAATATTGTCCTCGATTTACTAGATGTTTAAGGCTTAGCAGTTTCATAAAGCTATGGATTCACAGAATAAAATTTCTTGTCATATAATTTATATTTAACGCAGTTTATCATAATAATCGAGAATCTTTTTTTTTGGGACGCCATTAGAGGAAGTGCCACCGTGATGAAAGAGAAAATGAGATTACGAGAAAAAGAGAACGATATCGTGTCGCGGAAAAGAACTCGAGTCGCATGAGCGAGCATGATCGTCACATGATGATTAATTTACGGTCTAACGGCATCAAATCCGAGAGAAAGTGATTTACGTTTTAGACGTGTATATACTGCATATAGTCTTATGTAATCGAACGTTCGACGAATTTAGAAACGATTCGTTTTCACAGGAATCCTCAGGGCATTCATAATCAGGGTTTAAAGTGATCAGATTCGTTCAAGCGATACGTTTCTGACGCTTCTTTTGCTAGCACCCCCATGGTAGTATCCCAGATTTAACTCTATTCTTCCATCGCGGCATCGTCTCAATTCCACCAATTTCCTGACGATAATTTCCCATCGGAATCCCCCGATCGATCGATTCTACTTTCCGATCGAACTTTGTTTGAGTTCACTGATCGTCCTCGAGTTTCCATTTGATCTGGGAATACAGAATGAAGAGGGAAGAAGAAGAAGAGAAAGCTGCGAAAGATATAGAAAACGGATGGGAGAAAAAGGAGATAAAAAAAGCCGCGCCGGTTGACACACACACACACACACACGCACACACACGCGCACACACACACACACACACACACACACACACACACACACACGCCGGCGTGGGTTGAAAACGAGAAAGAAATAAGATGAAACGATGTTTCTAACGGACGCGTTTAGCTCACCGTGAACAGACGAGATAGAAATAAGCAACGAAGATAAAAGACGAAGAGGAAGAGAAAGAATAAGCTTCGTGTCCCTCGTCGACGGTGGCTAACGAGGGAAATAACGTTTCTAAGAAAGTCCGGACTTTCGATATTTTGATGAATCGAGCTAGCTGCGTAATCTGTCGTGCGATAATCCAGGACTAAGGTGGAGGAGATTGCAAAAAAATCGAATAAAAGAGGGCGAGGGCGCGAGAGAGAGAGAGAGAGAGAGAGAGAGAGAGAGAGAGAGAAAGAGAGAGGGGGGGGGGGGGGGCAGTCTTTTTTCGGAAAAAATCATTCTTTCAGCGTGGAAAACTTTTCTCTCTTCTTTTCCTTTTTTCTTTTTTAATTTAAAAGTGCTGTCAAATTGGAGTCAAAGCTTTGCAAGTTATAACGAAGATAAATAATTTCGAGGATTGTGTAAATCAGGGATGCGTACGAAATCAGAGACATTATGGAAATGATGAGCTGTGAAATAGATTCAGCGCGATGTGTATCATGTATAAGACGCACGAATTATTTTGAGATATAATTAACGAGTACTGTTAGCACATCGGACTGAATTCGCTTAACATCGTATACCGTTCGGCACGTGCGGAGTAAATTCATCATGCGAATTATGTAAACCGTTAAACGAGTCTTCTGAAATGTTTGGAGAGAACAATCGTGGTAATTACGGAGAGCACAAGAGGCGAATTAAGGATGAAAAGCAGCTGATTAGGGAAAGTTGATAATTAAGATTGTTGCCTTTAATAATATGGTACATTAATTCTCATAATCGATAATAGACAGTTAGCTTAAATTGCAGTATTTATTATAATTAGCTTTAAATGATATGAAACAAGCTTTCATTGAATGCTTCTAAATTATAAAATGAACTTATATTATGTAACATTTTATTTATTACATATGTCAAAGAGTATTAATTTCTTTTATAAGAAAATATTTATTTATTACGTAATAAATATACGTTTATATAATTATATATATAATAAATATTTAATTATACATGTATTTATTATATAATAAAAATATCAAAAATATTTTTTACGGAAACATAAATAAATACGATAAATCTTTAATATACCATAATTTAACGCAACGGGATTTTATATTGAGAGAACACAGAATACTTCATCAATTATTGAATTCACATATAATATGATAAATTATTATGTATATATGGAAAAGTTTTACGATTCTCTCACCAGATTAATGTGACCACATACATGTCATTCACTAAATTTTGCTTAACGATTCTTTTTTAATGTCCTTGCGAAATTAACACTGGGTATTGGAACAGTTTCTAGTTTGTTTAATAATAGGTACGTCCGTTGAATCAGATAAATCGCCCTTAATCGATTATCGACAACCACGTATTGGTGGTTTGTGCGGTAGTTAAAAATTCTGACCGCAACACATGTTCCGATTAATTTCCCGGGACAGTGCCTAAAGGGAAACGACGTTCAAACGTGCTTTCAAGAATTTCTTTGACGTTTTGGACTTTTAATTAATTCTTCAATATAGTGATTATTTTAATAATTATCATTTGAGTAAAAACATGTAGTTTTTAGCAATATACAAAGCGTCAATACAAAAATTATCACATTTTACCCATTTTTTTCTCAAAATTATTGATGTTAATTTTTCAATAAATAAAAATTTAATCGCGTAATTCATTTTTCCTAAAGATAAAAAATTTTACAAAAATTTCCACATAATTTAATTTACCAAATTTAATTCTAAATATTAAACGCTCCTCAATTATGTTGCGTTTAGAATCCTCGCAAAGAAGAGGCGGATTGAAAATTTGCAAAAGTACGTATTTTCTCGAGTTTAATGAAAACTTTATGAACTTTATCCTGTATAGCATCCAGGATGAACATCGTCTTTCTAACGTGCATCTTAAGTCCATCAATTTCTGAAGTTGAGTACGATCGCAAAGTAACGCTCGTCCATTTAAATGCGAAACGTCTAAAATACTTATGTATGTACGTTTGCATCCTGCGAGATTCGGAATTCTTCAACCGAACGTTATCCCGAAAAAGAGGAGCTCGAGGAACACTAGTCTAGTTGATTCGTCGTCTTCGTCTGCTCGTAGGATACGAAGCATTATTCACGACTACCGCCCGCACATCACTGAGGAACCGAGCGGAGACTTTGTCGCGTGTCCCAGCTCGTAAAGCGGAAGAGCACGCTCAGGTGCTTAGCATTGCGCAATTTTTGTGTCTGCTAGACACTTCGGATTCTTCAGACACTACCTGAGACACTATTTGAAAGGACGACACGAAGATACCGCTCTGACATTGACATTTAGCCACTGGGAAAATACACTCGCAAACGCATAACACATGTATGCGCATTTGTGAAAATTCTCGACCTTCTTATTCTTGACTATATGGATATACCTTTAACTAGCTATTAGAAAAAATTTTCGAGAGAAGGATGTGAAATTTCATTGTTTTCTATAAAAGATTCGGAAAAAGAAAAAGATATTACAAATTGCGACATAAAAGTATAATCGTATAAATTAATATTTATTAATTATTTTAATTTTGAATTACAATTTTTGTGTAAATATTTTGTTATTTATATAAGAAAATGACACAATTAAAAAACACAATTAAACTTCTAAACCAAAATAATGTTATCATATTAATATAGTCAAAATAAATATCTACTGTATGTTAAAGTATTTAAAAATTGAAATATCAGTATTTAATGAAAAGATTTTCTTAATTCGGTGAACAGAAAATTCATGAATGCAGAAAAAATAATCCATGGATGTAATTTATTTTTTTGACAGTATCAGAACGTATTACGTATTTACTGAAGATACGCGATGGTCGAAATAAAAGTAATGTTGACATGGTTGAACCTCGCGGGAGATCAGCATTTATCCTTTTTCCTTTCTCAATTACGAGGACGCATTGCGCAATCTTCGCGATGTAGCCAGAAGACTTCTCTAATGGCCAATTTGAAGATCAATTTCGCGTGCCCGTACCGTTGGAATGCACATAACGGTACGCGCACATCCGCGCTTCTTCGTCTTTTCCAAGAGGAAGAAAAAGTTCAGTTAAACAAAAGTTCAACCTGCATCACCTTTTCGTAAGAACTGTTTTTTCTGACAGCGAGATATCGATTGAACTTATCACTGTGACTCATTCCAATATCTTAGATATTATTTTTTTACTGATTAAATAATATTTCGAAGTTAATACAAGAGTTTAATAATATTAATATAAGAGTATATTTTTATATGAAAATTTATTAAATTTAACATAAAATGAGATCACCCACAGTTAAAATCTGTTATCAGAAATGTTTTTACCATGGTGGATACCAAATATAGTTTAATGCAATTAAGTCTTTTAGCTTCTTAGAATTAAACAGGATTAGATAGTAACTAGTTAAAACGTTAAAAGTTAAAAAAAAAAGTTAAAAAATTAATAACTTTTAACTTAGTTAATTTTAAATTTTAGCTTAACAAAGTTATTTTGTTAACTTTTTAACTTTTTTTTAAGTTAAAAAATTTTTTTGTCTCTTTTAAATATCTTAAAAAAATAGTAAGATATAATAAGATTAAGGATGTATCGTAATCTATTCATATTTTAAGACCATCTTAAGTAATTTCTTGAAATGTTAATACAGTCCTCTGATTAGTTTATGTCTTAAGCCTTAGGATCCTCCGGATCTACAATAGATTTTTTAAGTCTTAAATCATAAGAAATTGACCAATTATTCTTCTCGCATTCGATTATAATTGGTCAATTTCTTATGGCTTAAGACTTATTAAAAAATAATCACTGATCTTATATCTTCTCTATGTGCTGATTGTTTTTTTAAAGTTATATAACTTATATAATTATATCGTTATGTGTTATATACTTATATCACATATGAATAAAAAAATTAAAAATTTAATTTACTTTAATAATTTTAATAATTTTAATAATCTATATTGTATTAGTTATTTAATCTCATTTTAAGAAAAATTAGGACATTTTTTGATCTAAAAAATAATTTTTTTCAAAATTAACTTTTTTTTTAATTTAAGTTAATTCAATATTGACTTAATTTATGTTAATTAAATTAATTTTTTATTCCTTTAACTTTTAACTTAACTTTATTAATTTTGTAAAGCCATTAACTTTAACTTTATTCAGTTAAAAGAAACATTAACTTACCCAACATTGGAATTAAATAAGTAAATTACAAGTCAACACTTTGCCGTTTTAAAATTTATTAATTAAGCTGAAAATAGTCTGTCTAAACTTATTTAAAATTTTGCGTGAAACAAGAAATTGTTGTCAATATGAAACTCTCGCCATTATCAGCGAAGAGAAAACCGCGCGATGAATAAATTTCAATTAAACTTCTTGAAAGTACTCTGGAGGAGAAATTGCGCATGCCGTACGAGATTAGTTGATTTTATCAACATCAATATTATCCTGAATGATAAAGTGATTGTTTGCCAATTTCCATTTCGCAGATTTTCTATTTTTTTATAAAGTCATTGTGGAACGCACAAATTGTTTCGAATTTTTCAAATAAATATTTTTGCTGATGGTCACTTTTTTCAGCATGCCGTCAATCCTCGGTTTTGCATTTCATGGTGGGCCGAGCGTGTCGATCCAATCTCTTGTTCGAACGGGTACCAACGATACGCGCTGTTCGTTAAGGCGAAATTTCTCAGTTTGCTTTTGACCATTCTAAATGAATCACTCGAAGCAAGATACAACTGTATAAATAAAGTCCTCGTGCGAAAATAAATATGCCATGAATATCTTCGTATCGACAAGAAACTCATTCTTATTGTCCCAACGTGATAATTATTATATGATACTTTATTTTCTTTATTTAACAATGTATTATATAATAATTATATATATAATTATAGTTATATATATAATACATATATAGATATACACGTAGTATTGCTTATGCTTGGCCGTTAGATTTTGCTTGCGACAAGTATCGCGATATCACGCGCGAACCCTAGTTATAGTCGTAGGAAAGCTAATTGCGCCGATATCACGTTACATTATCATGACTCGTATGACTGGCTGTTGCGGCTAATAAACTCTAACTCCAGTTTCGTTGTTTATTCCCTCCCGAGAACTACCCCCGCGAGCGAGGACGCGAGATAAGGGTTGTGAGAGAGCGTAGTAGACGATATCGCGTCGCCCGATAATTTATGGGCGAGTAACCGAAGGGAATACAAGGAGAAAGGGAAAGAGAATGAGCGGGTTTTGGAATACAGCAAGTATTCGTGGAAATATAGGAAGCGTCTTGGGGATTACCTCACACCTGTGCCAAGACCCCGTTGAGCCTTTTATTCGAAATTCTGCGCGAGGAGTAACGTGGAGTGCGCCAGGCGAGAGATACTGAGAGGATATTTGATATACGTGATCGAACGTGCGCGAGGAGGATATTTGAATAACGCGATAAGGATTCTTTTCCCACCGTTCGATAAATGCATTCCGGCCGTACCATACCGTCCGTTTTTGTCCTGGAAAAGACGGAAACGCTATGGCAAGTGGGAGTTGGACGGGGGAGAAATTGACGAGGGTGGATATCTAGGCGATCGGTCGATTAGGCAGGTATAGAGAACTTGCGGTGGTGAATTGGATACGAGGAAAGTGACAAGATACCGTTCATTCAAAGAAAATTGTGGCTCGTGAGAAAGAAAATGAGGTGAACTCGCATTGGTTACCAGTTTCTTTTACATCGTAGACTGATCGGGATAATTGGATAAGCGCGATACAGTAAGTATAGAAAAAAATTTATATTTTTTAGTAATAAAAATAATAGTAAGTAATTAATAAATTATTAAGAAATGATAATTATTCATTTAAAATGCAGATCCTGTTATAGAATAATTTGTAATCTATTACAGAATTATGAAAAATTTATGAAAAGTGCTTTCCATTTTCAGATAAAAATATTTTATTGACATTCATCTCATTTTCAAAATTAATTTTCATTAATCTCCATATAATATTTTTATATTTTTATAATTACTATATTTTTATAATTATTATATTTTTATTTTATTATTGATATTTCTTTAATTTCTTTAATTTTTATTTTTTGTCGTTATTATAGAGAGAAGATATCAAAATCCGCGTACTAAGTATTCTTACAGAATTCTGCCGTATCAACGTAGCATTTCTTCTTACTTCAGTTTCTCTGAAACTTCTTCGTTTCTCAAAAGATAGTGTTACCATCTCAAAATTAAATTTGATAATTTCATATCTTTTCATATGTTCTTTTTGTACGTTAATTATATATAATCATATTATATAAAGTTATAAAAGAAGAACAACATATTTATTTTTGAGATTAAATTAATCTCGAATATTTATTTTTATCTATTCGTCACTGATTGTGACGAATGACTGAGATAGAATATAAAATCTTCAAATTTAAGATAAATCTTTCAAAATGCGGATGCAACAAAAAATATTTTTTTTTTACTATTTGAGAGATTGTATGTATAAATATTTATATTTATGCAAATTAAATATTTAGAAATCTCATAATTATTTTTTTTGCACAAAAAGATTTAACTTATTATTTGCACAATAATTATTTGACAATTTTTCAATTTAGGAAGATGTATAGTTACGTTTTAATTATTAGTTAATATGATAAGTCGTTCGTATTTGGAGTTAATTTTTATTTTTACACTTTTACAAGTATATAAAAATTAATAAGTCATTCTTATTATACACACACACACACACACACACACACACACACACACACACACACACACACACACACACACGCACGCACGCACGCACGCACGCACGCACGCACACACGCACACAGAGTGCGTCACCAAAATCCGGACAAGTTGAACAATTTCTTTAAACAAAATGTTTTTAATGAAAAATTAAATATTACAAAAAATCCTTTTACACTTGGCACTTGGGGATTCCTAGTAGAGCACAATTATTCGATATCTCTTATTAGTTTGATTGATGGCCTCTATTCTTGGTGTGAAGCATCCGTATGCATGCTGTAATGTAGCGCTGTCCATGTCGACAAATACTGCCTCAATAGCGGTCCTTAATGATCACATTGGGATGCCGAGACTTGTTTGTAACCCTTTCAACTATGCTCCATACATAGTAATCCAAGGGATTTAAATCTGGGTTGTTGGGAGACCAAAATTCCTTGAACCAAAACATATCGACGTTGTTTGAGAGCCAATTTTGAATCAAGTGACTCGTATCCGGTAGCCGATGCATCGTCCTGTTGAAAAACAAGGCCTTCCGGACACCATAGTTTCCATCTACAGCTTCACTATATCCATCAGAACGCGCAACGATTGCTTTGAGTCATCCGAAATTAGCGCTTGAGCCCTTTCAATGCGGAAGTCCTCGCGGTATGTTCTTTCGAGTGACTCTTCCTCGCTGGCATATTGGAATTTTCTAGACTGTTCTTTAGACTGTTCTAAAACCGTATATTTTGCAACAATGTCATAAATGATTGATCTCGGGTATCTAAAGAATCGAATTATTAACTGAGTTGCTGAGCGCCCAGCGCGAAGGCCTTCAATCGCAATTCTTCGATCATATTCCGCACTTGATTTCAACATCGCCATTTTGAGAATATGATTGTTTACTAAAAGCATCAGGTTTTCTCGGACATCAACAAAAACCTCTGGAAGAGGTACTGTATAGCGGAAAATTTAAATTGAAATTTGTCCGGATTTTGATGACGCACCCTGTATATACTTTGATATCATTAGAAAGTATTTATGAAGTTATGCATTAAAAAAAAAAAAGAAATATGCAGACCATGAATCTAATCATGTGTATTAAGAATTAACTCTATCATAAAAAGATTGTATTGCTGTTATAATTACGAGCATCATCATCATCTGTATTAGGAGATAAATTTTATTCTAATTAAAACAAAAAAAAGCATTTATCGTTTAAGATACAAATACGCAATAATTGATGTGATAGCATTGATAGCATTGATAAGCTTCAAAGGATCAATGTAACATTCAGTAAACATACATTCTATTTAACCTATACATGTATGCCCTAAACGCGTTAATTTCGCTCAATGAACCGAAAAGCGATAGTCAATGTGGCTATTTGTCTTGTGGGAATTGATCGGATACACTGTATAATTTCCAAGGTGTTAAATAATAATAGCGCAGCCGATGCAAATTGCAGCAGTAAAGTAATTATGTTTGATTAGGATATATAGAAATAAAGAAGGATATATAGAAACTTTTTATTTGCATACTTTTGATGCAACAAGTCACTTTATAATTCCGTAATCTTCTTTCTCATATTAGAGAAGAGTAGAACGTTTTCACGATTTTGTTTTGCAATTTTTATGACTTTCTTAAGCGACTCTGTGGAGTATCTCAAATGATTGCAAAATCCGATTGAAAAAACCGATCGATCACGGACAGAGTCGTGTTGCTCTCTCTTTTCCCGAATGATACGGTAATGCGTGAAAAACTGTCAAGATGGTTCCCTTGCCACCTGCGTCATTCCCGATGAGAAATCGATGCGTTTAATGAGTCATTACCACGATCTTGTTAGTTGGACACCTCGCGTATACGGTGGACTTCGTACTTGGACGAAGGAGATTTTCCCCCGTAATGAGAACATCATTATCGTGGTTGCTGTTCTCATGAACTTTTTTCTTTCTCTTCTGCTTTTCTACCTGAAAAAGCGTTATACCGTTCTGGAAGAATCTGCAAAATCAGGTGGAATAAGACGCCTCTCCTGTTTGCTTGTCCTGTTTTCTCTCCTCTTCATATGTCCTACCTCTTAGCAGCTAATACTAAAGTTTGTGGCTTTTTGCAAGGCTACACTTGCACGACGTAGTTTCTGCGACAATGTTTTTCCACCGTCATGTCCATCCGGGAAAACTTAGTGAGAACGTGCTCCTTTTCAGATAACTTTTAACGATGAACAAATCGTTTAAGACAATTGAGAGTTTTCGATTAATGAAAAGTATGAAGCAATAATGTTGTTAATCGATCAATTGTGCATTAAACATATCGTTACTGTCATTGAAGATTTATAGAAAAAGAACTTGCGTGCGTATTGAATTTTTCTAATGAAATTTTGAAATTAGAAGAAGAAAATTGACTAAAGCTTGTATCGCGAAATTCCTTGTTGAGAACTTAATAAGCCGCCTTAATAAAAATTCTTTTGATCACGTCGGTATGCGACGCTTTAAGGGTCCTCGGAAATTATTTTGTCGGCGAAAAAAAAACGATGGGGTAGCAGAATTCGCTTGCCCTCGTTGTTTTCCCTTTGTGACTAACAAGTGGAATTCATGTGAACACACGTCCGCTACTGGTTTACTCTTGTAAAGATCTTTTGAGGGTGAAAATGAAACGGGTGGGGCGAGGAGACGCAAAGGATGGACAAGATAAACCAGTAAATAACAATGGTACTTTAATAAAAAATGTGCCAGTGGCAACACATACATCGCGCACACAGTATTTAATAAAACATAAGTTATGTTGTAATTATTCTATAATTATAATATCTGATAAAAATTGATTTCCATTAAAAGAATATCGATTCACAAATCTAATTTTAAATGAAAAAAAAATTCACTCAGATCTAAATTAAAAAATATATAAATATTTTTTAAGTTTCCATATTTCTTTGTTTATGAATTATTACTTTATTAACAAGTTATAATTATAAGTCAACTGTTTTTTAGCTACTAAATTGGTATGCAAAGTTGACTTATTTTCCCTTTTATT
>Ga0157364_1008323_pt1 | contig 10747 bp, 4 predicted proteins | sample AttsexASBM2_FD_111476 | JGI IMG/M metagenome (GOLD analysis project Ga0157364, IMG submission 111476) | Fungus gardens microbial communities from leaf cutter ant in Ribeirão Preto, State of São Paulo, Brazil - Atta sexdens ASBM2 | ecosystem: Host-associated > Fungi > Mycelium > Unclassified ... | reverse complement strand
TAAAGAGATGTCGCTGATGGCGGCAGTTTATAAGCTGCTTATTTCCGGGCATAAAAATGGATTTACATTTTTTATTTTCTAATCGATTCGTACACGAAAAAAAATGATTCTGCAAAAATATTTCAAAATTTAGCTAGATACAGATTTGAAAAGAATTTTATTGGACCATCAAAATTATATATACAGAACGGTTAAACGTTGATAACGATATAAAAAGTTTTAATGCTCTAATTCTAGATCAATTTAAGCGTCTTATATAATTATGTTGATGGTTCAAAACAAAATTATTTTCAGATTTGTATCTAGTAAAATTTTTAGATACTTTAGTAAAACCATTCTCTCCATGTAGAGTTTTAATTTTCCGGCAATTCCAAACATTTTTTATAAACACTGGTAAATCCTTCCGCAACGCGTCCGCATCAGATTATTCGAGCTAAGCCGATGGAGATGTAGTTCGCTCTCGGAGACGCGGCTTTGCGTTTTAAGTGCCGTAGGCAAGGCCTTGCCCTCTTTAAGGCAATTAATGACTCAATCGGGATCAGACTGATTGAGCCTTTATAAGGGCCTGCTGGTAAGCTCGCGCGGCGCGTGGCTGGACTTGGCGATGCACAGAATGCACTTGCCTTAGCCGCATTTATTAACGGCGGCGATGATGATGGTAGTGGTGATGCATAAACCCAATTAAGGACAACGGAGAGCGTGGCTGAGGAAGCCACGAGGATTCCGTCGCGTGCTGCTGCGTTTACTTTTAACTATTTTGATTATACGATATACTATATAATATACCGATAAACGCGAGCAGAGGGAGAGCGCGCGATTTTCTTCGCGATCGCGATCGCGTCAAAAGTCACGAACCGCGTCCACGCGGCGAAAACGGTTGCATTTGGTGCCAACCTTCCCGTCCTTCGTCCCGAATTATCACGCTAAGAATAGCGAAGCACAATAGCGAGACGCGCTAACTCGTGCCGCGTACGCGAAATTTCAACTTTGTTATTTTCACGTTGGTGCATTAGCGTTAAAATTTGTACCAGGCCTGCCAGCCTGCGCGAATACCCGAGTCAGGATGTACTACATTAGGACGAGTATTAGGACGAGTATTTTATGTACAATGATGACGTGTATACAGCGTGATGATAATCGCGAACCGACGCAACGGTCGCTTTCTGATATTAACTTAATCACGGACCCTTATAAATTATATAAATCCGTTGAATATGTGCAGTGATCTTCGCAATTGCCGTGGGTAGACGTATGAGGAGCTAAAACCGGGAGATTGGAACCGATTTAATTTCGGCAAGTTCATATTTCGACGCTGCAATGAATTCCGTGTCCGTCCTCGACAATGGAGTCTGAATACTTGGCGTAAAGCTACGCTTTTCTATCTCTATTATACGCGATAATTGTATGTACCTATATGTATGATATATACACAGAAATTGAACTCGATGAAAATTATTGCGTTCTTTGTCTCGAGATTGATCGTCTTTTATCGGAAACGATGAGATCGTATTGAGTTCGTATTTCGAATAATTGCGTCATGCATACTTCTCACGACAATTTTCAAAGTCACGTTTTGTGATGACTCGCGGCGCGTTCGCGTATGTCATGTCGCGGAACAGGCGACAGATTAAAACAGTAATAGAATAATTCACCTCTGCTCTCGTTGGAACGTTTTGTCATTTTACGTGCCTCTTTGTCATCGGCGACTTTTCGCGCGATAGTTTAGGCCAAATGTTCACGTGTCATCCGTTGATGAACTCTGGCTCGAGATGCGCGTCGTGCGAAGACGCATTCGCGTGGTTTCCTCGCTCACTCGTCAGAAACAAGTGACGTTAATGTGCAATAAATTAGCAGCCTCCCACGCACACACACACACACACACACACACACACACACACACACACACACACACACACAACGCGAGATCAGAGCGTTTGCGACAACTCGTCGCGCACATTTCGCGGCGTGAGCTCTCGACTTACAATTAATTAGTGGAAAAAGTCCCGAGAATCCTGTACTCTTCCTCTCTCTTTCTGTGATCGATGTTCGTTTTATTATTCCTTTGTGCCAGAGAGATACATTTTGACTTTCTGTTAAATGACGAGATGCATTAGTCCGTTCTCGAATCAATTTGTCGTTGGTAATGTTTTATAAAATTTTATCGATTTTTAATCTTATCTTAAAAATCTTGATAAAAAAAGTCAGGCACGATTACCGAATTCGAATTGTTAAAATTTGATAATTTGAATTAATAAAATTAATTTCATTGAATACATATGGTTTGAATTATCTAATGGTAACGATGCGTCATCGCGTCGTGCGCCGTTCTGCACGACCGTCGTCGGGTGAAGTCAGAATGTATCACGCGTTATATATGAATACGCACAAATCACGCTATATTAATGGAACGAGTTTCTCCGTTATGAATTAGATACGCAAACTATATTCAACTATATAGATATTTTATATATATGTGTTATCGTGTTTCTGATTCTGATAAAATTCATATTTTATACGGGAAATAAATTGCCGAGCACGCTTCGTGAAGTAGGAAGAACATTTGGACGCAACATACGATTGCTGCGTATAATTGATCGCAAATTAATCTGCTCGCTCTCAAAAAATTATTATCTGACAATCCCTGAGAGAAAAGTTTTTAGTATGTGTGCTGATTACATTGCATGTGTAATGTAAAATAATTATGATTAGAAACTTCATTTTTTATAATTATTACTATCATTATACATAGTATACATTAGTAATAATAATATTTATAATTCTATATATCAAAAAGAATCTAATATGATTGTCCTCAAAAACGACTATAGAATTATATATAATCGTTTCGCGGACAATATATATTATTCTTTTTTATATACAGAACTACTAAGAAAAATGTTCTGATTAAATCAACAAAAGAGATCAACAAGAGTGGCATTTTGATGAGATCAAACAAAAATCAAATTTCTCGTTATCATTATGAAAAATTCTGTTTGTCTTTACCAAAATGTCCTATTCTTATTTGATTTCCTTTTGGTAGTTTAATCAGAACATTATTTTCAAGGTATAATAAAATAATTATTACTAACACTGTAACAGTAATAACTATAAAAATGAAGTTTCTAGCTATAATTATTTTACCATGCAATTATAATCACAAATACCAAAAACTTTTCTTTCAGTGATGTTTTCAATTTAAATTTAGTTCTGAAGAAAAGTTATTCTTCAACGCTTCTTCAATAACTACATCGTTGAGCGCAAAGTTCGGAGCCGCGTTAACCCTAATCCCTCCTCGCGATGTCGTCGGCCGATAATTATTTTATCAATAATAGAGCGACACGGTATGCGACATGGTAATTATCGCACGCGTCCGTACGCGGTAATCACACCGCGCTGAAACGCGTAAATTTATTCGCGAATCAATCTCGGCGGTTGATTGGGTATGTCTAAATCGCGGAGGATAGTCGAATAAACAGCGGAGGAGGTGGTTTATCGGTGTAAAGCCGGCGGGTCCGCCTACTGTAAACCGGTATAAGCCTTCTAGCAGCCCCGTGGACAACGATGGACCGTGACACCACGGATTTATCGCGCCGTCATTTCCGTGTAAACAGCGCTAACGCGCCGGTAATAAGAGAGATGGTCGCGCGGCGCGGCGATGCTTTTCGTTTTGCGCTTCCTTTGTCGCGCGGATCTACCTTACGACGATAAATTACTCGCGCCGTTTTAATCGCGCGATATGTCGCGTGCGCGCCGAATGGCTCTGCATCGCGTAATCGCGTCGTTCTGTTTGAACGACGAGCCGTTTGAGTGGATTTAAGCCGTGACTATCCGCGACATGCGTTTATTAATTCTACGGCTACCGTTGTCCGATCGAATACGCTCAACTCAAATCGGCTTCTCTTGTGATATTCCTTTTTTTTACAATACTATACAGTAGTAAAAATGAAAATCAAGGGTACGATATGTTATTTTACAAGCTGTAGACTATCTAACTCATAATGGAGATGTGCATTTTTATATCGCGTTCACACCCACTGCTCTAACCAGCCTTACATTCAGCGAGAGATCGAGATCGGACGATGATAATAATATGTTTGCAATAGTGAAATTTGATACTGCGATTATATCGCGAATCTCCATTTCTTCGAGAATTGTAGAGATTATCGCAGTCGTTGACTGCGCCACATAACCCGCCATTTATTTCAATAAGATCATAGGGTTACACGCGAAACATTCTATTAAGTGTTTGATGTAATGATTGATCCTCATGCATTTACGTTAACATGGACTACAATTGCGTGTGCAATCTCAGAAGTGTTAGTCAGCGAAACTGGTCGCAGAAATGTCCGAAGACTAGAAACGAAGGTGAAAACGAAGGTTGAAACGGGGTTGACACGAAAGGGGGTAAACGATTCATGAGGTCCTTTTTCGTCCGTATAACCGAACCGGTTCTTCAAGATCGTGTAACATCTTTAAACCCGGTAATCCCACGGCAATTTAGCCCGAACAGATGTGTCACCGTTTTCTGACACCATCATTTTGTTCGAACGTGTAGAAGCGCATTGTCTCGATAATCATACTCTCGTTTCCTTATCATAAGGATACGCAGTAAATATAATTGATATTGTTATAATCAATTTATTACTTAATAATAAAAAATTTACTAATATAAATAAAAGATATATAATGATTTCTTAACGATTAATATGACAAGATCGTACAGGAGTAGGACACGGATGCGCAAGAATAAATCAATTAAATTAATTAAATTAACAATTCAAAAAGTGGATTTAATATACATTTAAAGTTTTCGCGTGTTTACAATATTGTGGCTCATTTTTTAGCCTTCTTCAAAATGGAAATCATAGAGATACATCATGTTGCACAAATCGAACCAGTCATACTCCAATTGTAGAGAGTCATCTCCAAAACATTATAAGTGCAATGAATCGTTATAAACTCATTAACTCTCCGGCCATGTGGAATTTTGCACATTTCATCATTAACCTGAGTCTTTGAGCTTTAGTGCGGATTTTTATTATTATTTATTATTCTGGATTATATAATCTAAAAAAGATTCTTGTGAAAGTTTTAATAACGAGTTTTTGCTATCACATACACAGAGAATTTTTTATATAGATTTTAATTAATTAATTTTATTTATTTATAAAATTTGCAAAAATTTTTTTATATTCTAGCAATCATCTTAAGTCTTACATGATTACCTTTTAATGGTCCAATAAAATTATTTTCAGCTCTATGTCTAGCTAAATTTTAAAATATTTTAGCAAAATTGTTTTTTCCATATACCTTAGACTTTATAATCAAAATATCTATCAACTATATTTCCAAAGTCCAATTTAGCCGATAGAGAATTAAATTTATTATCTAATAAATTGCTATAAACAATTTATTTCTAATGAATTATTTGTTATTGGCGTATTTTACCTAGAGTTAGAAAGGTATACTGATACCTGTTATTATACGACTACAAACCGAATTTTTAAATGTGTCATCGTGGCGAAGTTAAAAGGTACCGTCCGGCGATTTCGCGGAGCAAAAGCGGTAATGCAATTTTCAATGTACGTCGTGAAAATCTCATTAGCAGCAAAAATTCAATCTAACACGCTCGCCAAACACTACTTGCGTCGTATGTATATTTACTACAGTTAAAATATATCACGTCTACCAATTTTCGCGGAGCAAAGCAAGCGATAATGCGATTTTCAATGTGCGCCGGTAAAACCTTGTTACTAGCAGCAGAAATTTAATCTAATAATTTCATTAAACTACTTATATGGTATCTTTATATTGTTTTGTATGTGCCGACCATAATTATAATGTGCTATTTCCCAATTTTACGAAGCGAAACATAAGCGACAAAAAACGATTTGCGGGTGCGTGTCGCAAAAAATTTTATTAGAGTCGAATGTTATTCGAGTTAAAAATATTTTGCTCTCCACATTATCAGCGGCACTATCAGCATTTGAAAATACAGAGGCCGCTATAATTTTTCATCTAAGTACTTTGGTATCGATAAATTGGTACATAAGTGCGATAGTAATTAAATCACTATTATCTATATCGATACACAAAAGTTGTTTAAATATAGTAGATATAATGGATGGTTATTCAACACATTCATCATTCGTACACATATTCATCAATCACGAAAACACGATCGCGAAAAATTGCACGGCGAAGGTAAAATGTGGGAGCTCGGGCCGCTCCATCTTTTTTATCGCTCAGTATTAATTATCAATTTTGCTGCTTGCCTTTTGGACTCTCGTTAAAAGAGGGCTCGCACCGTTAATTGATACCTAATCGTCGGGGGTCAAACGGGTAATCAAGGCAAAACAGTAGCCGAACGAAATTTATCTTTTTCTTATTCCTCGGTGCATCTTGCTCGCATCGAAGAGCATTTGCCTTATCGAGTTGCACATAAATCACGAAAGGCGGCTACTTATATCTCACAGTATACTATGTATATGCGATCGAATATAAATTTAATGTTTTTTTCTTTCGTACAGTCGTTGCATCGATAGCTCGCATATCGTTATTGTTTGCAGTAACATTGAAGAAATAACTGTCAAAACAGCTACTTGAGAGTATGAGGTTAAAGTGCCAGATTGGCGGTTCATTATCAATCTGTAATTTAAAATTGATGACGAAATAAATGACAAATTGATATAACGCTAGATCGCATTAAAATTACAAAAATAATCGAACGCAAATGTTCTATGAAAAAGACATTGTGCGATGCAAAGTTTATTTTTAAAACTGTAAATGCATGCTCTACGAAGGTGACGAAATAAAGATTCATCCTTTCTGTCCTAAAAGAGTTTTCTCTGCCTCAGTGGATTTCGATATAGAATATGAGAAAACATTTTATGTTGGCATCGCGCATTTTATGTTGGGTCGCGCACCAAGTATTTTGCACTACTGAATAATATTCGTGAATAATGCAAGTCAATTATTTGTAGCTGAATTTTTCATACTTCTTTCGTTATTTAATTATTCATATAATAAAATTTTTATTTTGAATTTTTCCATTTAATGAGAAGAATACCTAACAAAAATCGCAAATTTTGCACACCGTAAAAATTTTCAGGATTTCGGCAAAGCAGTTTTTTCAACTTTCTATATAATCGAAAACTTATAAAAAAACGACGTATGTTATTGGCGTATGTTAATAACTATAATGTTATCGTTAGCTGTACATATGATACAATCTTTATTCAAAGATTACATCATCTTTGTGCTCACAATTTGTATTTTTTAATCAATTTATATGTATTTTACCAATATTTTACCTTCGATCAAAAGTACATGATATAATAGTTTAGAAACGTACAAACGTACGTAGTTTATTGTCACGATTGCCATATGAAAAACTATATAACATTATATAATATCACAATATTGTGATATGACATTTATTATAAAATCGTATAATTAAATTCCCCCCTTCTCCTCCTTCTAATGAACTAAAGACAAAAATTTAAAAAAAGATACACTTCGGAGTGTTTCTCTTTCTATATATTCGATAAGAAATAACAATAGCTTACTATTAATCGCGCGCGATTTCATCACGGAGAAGCTCACGCCGCTCACTTTTCCAGCAATGGCCAGCCGAAGCTGCTCGAGTTCGAAACGAGTCGCGTGTCGTGATTATTGCTCTTTTATGGTGTTGCGGCAGGATGGTACGACGCAGGATAGTTCTCTCTGATCGATCGTTTTTCGTTCTTTCCCACGACACGTTTGTCCGTCAATCCGTCAGTATCTGCGGAAAACTCGATTGCGAGGCAACCTTAGGGGGTTATATTGGTCGCAGTCGAATCGTAATGCTTAGCCATCAGACTATAAGGTGCCAACAAAATATGTCTGAGAAGAAATCGTCGTCCGCTCTTCATCCATCTCAGTGGTAGAGAAGGAAGAAGAGGAGGGAGGAACCCGAGAGAGGGCTGGATTGCCGGGTCCAGGTGAATTATCCAGGGTCCGGGCGGAAAAAGGGACGAATATCGCCGATAAAACGCCGTCATGGGCAGCGATAAATTGCTGGCGTGGCAGCACGATTACTGCTGCGCCAGCTACGGAAAGTCCTTGCGAGAGTATAAGGTGGTGGCTCAACGGTCGCGTTGCTGCTGCTGCTGCTGCTGCTGCGGCTGCTGCGGCGGTGTCGGCGTCGAAGCTGAGTCGGCTGATTCCGAACCTGGCCAGCGAATGAATTTCTGCGTATAATTAAGAGGAGCAAGCCCACGCGTTACTGTTATCTACGATTCGAGCGATCTTATTTATCGTGCTTGCTTTGGACGGTAGCGTCCAAAATATCTATTAAAGCAGTTTGAAAGAGTTATTCTGATATTCAGCCCTAAGAAATTATGATCATTACGATGTGTTTATTATTTAATTTTACATACTTTGGCATAAAACTGTGCGTTTTAATGTAAAAAAAAAATTAGACGTTATATTTGACACGTATTTGTATAGTCAGTGAGAAACTTCTCTTTACGATGCAATTTCTTTACACTCTTCAATTATATCAATTTCTTTATCGATATATTATATTAATCGGAAGTGATTACGCTGACACTTGTGCCCTCAAACTTTTTGATTGCTCGGTATTATTCAATTACTTCTTCTTTTAAACGACTTCCTAAGTTGTACACGTATATATTTAATAAGAGGATATTTACAGTATTTATACATCAATAATATATAAATATTATTATTTGTGCTCTGATGCTGTCAGATGAGATAGATTTCTCTCTTGTACGTGATGGTAATGATGCGATTTTAGATTGAATTAAATCGATAAAAGAGCATTCGTATTGCTTATTCAATTCAGTTATTTCTTCCTTTAAATAACTTTTTGATATTATGCTGTATTATCAATAGTATTATATTGTATGTACATATTGTATATTTAACAAAAAAAAATTTACACCTTGAAATATACATATTATTATCTGTACTTCGATACTACATAGATTAGGAAAATTTTTTTCTTATTACAACTTAATAGTGATGATGCGATTTTAGATTTGGCAAAAAAACTAATAATATTCGTATCGATTTTGATTGATTAATATTATTTAATTACTCCTGTCTTTAAATAATTTTCTGATACTGTACTGTATTATGATATTATATTACGTAAATATTTATCAAAAAAATATGTACAACATAATAACATAAATATTACTATTTGTTCTTTGACGTTAGATGAGAGAAATTTCTCTCTTTCTCTCTCTCTCTCTCTCGTACGGCTACGATGATGACGATGATGATAACGCGATTTTAGATTCGGCAGAACCGTCCCTTCGATCAATACGAAAGGTTCGTTAATAGCGAATGCTGCGTGTCGCGCCGTCCTTGGACAGTTAGGCCGCACATCGGATTGCTGCACCGTGCGACGTGCGTGTGCATGGACTAAAGCTCATGATAACATCCCCGAACGAGCTTGCTTGTGCCTTTCTCCATTATTATCCTTATGACATGCAGATTGCGCATTACACGCGGTACATCACTTTGAAGCGCATAATGCATCGTGTATATATATACGCGAGTGCCCCTCACAACACTGCACTGTGCGAACCATCGCGCATTTCTCCCCGAGTCAATTTAACGTTTCATCTACAGCAATTAGCTCTACCATCCTTTCTCTACAAAGATGGAAAAGAAACTATTAAAGAATGTTACAACACGTGCGGGTTATACGTACCTACATATTATATATCTCGACCTCTCTGAAAGAAAAAGACCATTACTTATACGCTATAGAGATGAACTGAAAACAATATCAGTTTTCTTTCGATATAAAGGATACGATCTTTTTTATGTTATTATAATGATTAAGAATTAAGAAACGTGGTGCGCTATATGGTGGGATATAAATAAGCAAGCAATTGTTAATTAATCGTTTTCCTAGTAGCCTATTAGTTTAGAGTCGATTCTGCTACAACTATAATCCGATCCCATTTCCACTTGAAACTCAATATAATTGTCGAGGTAGCGCGAGCGATTTGCACGTAAAATATCACCGCGAGACATTATTACGCGGAACAATTCGCCGGATCCACGCGTATATCAATGGATTCGATATCGTCGTTGTCGTCGTTAGTAATCTGCCGGTAAACTCACAAGAGCGACACGCGGAAAACACGCGGATAATGCCACGAGTCCGCGAGAGAGTTCAAAATATCCGGTCCACACGCGTACGTTTATGCGCTTCGCGCGTTTCATTCTTCCTCCCTGTTTTCGTCTCTCACCCCTCCTCTCCTCTCTTTCTCTAGCGTAGACTAACCCCGTACATACACACTCACGGACCACACGCTTTCGACATATACTCGGCTACGTGCGAACTTCCATACATGTATGTACTCGCGCACTATATATAGACTTCGGAGGGAGGGGTTTGGGGGTTAGCATGACTCCCTGGCATTGATCGTACTACCACCCCATGAGCAACCCCTAATAACACCCTCCTGCTGTCCCCCGTTTCCTCGGTTCCCGCCTCTCTCTCTCTCTCTCTCTCTTTTTCTCTCTCTCCCTCCCTTCCCCCCTTTCTCTCTTCATCTCCTTTCTCTTTCTCTTTCTCACTCCTCTCCCTCGGCGCCGCCGCCCCCTCGCTCCAAACTGCGCCCTTTGCTAACCCAATCTGAGACCCCTGCAAGCGGCGATTCTCAACCGGCGGTTCCATACGATACGATGCGACGAGACGCGATGCGACGCGACGCGACGCGAC
>Ga0157364_1008321_pt1 | contig 10749 bp, 8 predicted proteins | sample AttsexASBM2_FD_111476 | JGI IMG/M metagenome (GOLD analysis project Ga0157364, IMG submission 111476) | Fungus gardens microbial communities from leaf cutter ant in Ribeirão Preto, State of São Paulo, Brazil - Atta sexdens ASBM2 | ecosystem: Host-associated > Fungi > Mycelium > Unclassified ... | reverse complement strand
TATAATTTATATGCTAATAAACAGCGCAGTAAATTTTACGTTCACGAGATATAGAATGGAGTTTGTCGCAAATACTAAATTTCAAATTATCAAAATTATATATATTTATATAATTCTATCCCCGTATATTTATTGTATATGTATACAATTAATACACACACACACATACACACACACACACACACACATATTACTTATATTACTTATATTATATATATACTTTTATGTAATTCTATCCCCCTATTTATTATAGGTATATTGCTTTCTTACTTCAAATGATAAAACTCAAAAAAATTAAGTTTCGCAGTAATTTATTTTTCAATTCTCGATAGAAAATTATTGACTCATAAAACAGTAAAAAGAATATATTTAAAAAGATATAATCAAATGTCACTTTTGTCATTTTTATTTCACAATCTTTAAAACCATCGTTTTTGAATTGTGACGATTTTACGAATATTTTTTATAAAATATTTGTTGTAAAAATCTTTAATAAAGTTAAGTTAATTTCATTTTCAATGATTGATATGACAATACTTATTCAACTAATTCATAATAATTTGAAAATTATGTTTTTTGAATTGTATCACTTTTCAAGTTTCGAGTAAAGGAACGATGTATATATCAAAATAATATTAAAAAAATATGTATAGGAATTTGTGTAAAAGGATTTTCATTCATCACGAAATTCTTTTCTTTCGCGGCCGCAGGCAGGTCGACGAATGGACAAAGCGAGTTGGGAAATATTAATTTATGACCAGGACGAAATTATGCGCGCCACTAAATCAGAACCGCTGCTCTTTTGTTCGAAAATTCCGGTCCTGGTCCTGGCGCCTTCAACTGGTAAACCGCCACCACCGTCGAGGAAAGCATCCATCGTCCTTCGCGCGCGAGATCACGGCATCGCCACTCTCTCATCCCTCTCGCACCAGCATTTACCCTGATTTCAGCACCTACCGATAATTGACTGTCTCGGCAGGTCAAGACTTTGTGCGCGCGGTCAACATCAGTCTCGGGCAAATCCAGGCTCGTTCGCCGGAACTTTGAGATGCCACTCAGAAATGGAAGCTACATCGTCTGAGTGTCTATGACAAAGGGGATGGAACGGAGATAACAGTAGAACACAGAAAAACGCAGTGAGAAAAATAGTTTATGTTGGTGGAACGCTCTCCATTTTGGACACGTATAATTTTTCACTCGTTTCGTGGATCGCTCTTGCAAAAAAATCTCACATTTTTTTTATTTAGATCCTCTCATTCGCACTTCGAAGTGACAGATGTGTTATTCTCGACGTGAAATATTCTCTGTACTCACGAGGATATTTCGGGTTGACCGTACTTTCTCCGTTTTGATTTTGATATATTGTTAATGAATAACGTTAAACACGGCTTTCAGTCCGATATGCTTCTCTCTCCCAAATTTAGTCCTGTTGTGCAACGCTATTGCAAGATTTACTAGGTAACGTCGCGTTCGAACGGCGCTGGCATTAACTATTCTAATCTACGTTGTAATTTATTGTCAGTACGGCAATACGTGTCCGCGACGTTAACTCCCGGTGAAGTATCAGCGTGTTTACAATATCGCATGAAGCGCGAACCTGGGACGTAATCTCGCGTCGCTCTTACTTGCGAGAAATTGAGTATAAACTTAGAGTAATTACCTGTTTTCGCAGATACACGAGAGAGGAAGAAGAGAGAGAGAGAATGAGATTGCATCCAATTTTTATTCCCATCCGGTCGTTGTTCTAGAAACGGCAACGTCTTTCCGCCAGCGGCGAGGACCGTACATTAGGCTGACGGAAGAAATTTGACATCGTGTACGATAAGTCGCTGACTGAGTAACGAGCATTCTTTTTATCTCGTCTCCCGGAGATTTCCAATCATTTTATGCAAATCCACGGCCAACCGAGAGCCGATCGCCATCAGACAAGCGTCTTTTAATGGCATCGGTATCACCATTATCGAATACACAGCAGATCGTTAAGCTTCTCAAGCTGTAAAGAAGATTATACGTCAGCCGGTTAATCTAGTTAGCGCGTATTGCACAGTTTCATCTGTCATCTGCCATGAATTTACATTTGCCTTTGTATCAGTCTATTATGTTACGACTCTTCCATACATAAGTTTTTCTTTTTACGATATATTTTACGATTATTGAAATAAATAAAGTTGAACTCGAGATACATACATTCAACATAAATGGCACTAATAATTCTATATGGAAGTATTAAAAAATTTAGCCAGTTATGAATATAAAAATAATTTTGTTGAACATCAAAATAATATATAGAATATTAAACTGGTTGCTAGAGTATCAAAACCATTTACAGCATTGTTACCAACGTTTAAGCATTCTTTGATTTAACGCAATTATTTTTAGATATGTATTTATTTAGATAATTCAAAGTGTTGTTCTTATCATAAAGACTTACAGAATTTATTGTCTACGTGATTGCTTTTTACCGATGCAACAATAATCGCATCGTCTCATCCACGAGCTTCAGATCATGCATGGCTTGAACACTAAGAACAACTGATTGCGCGCTCATCCCTCTCACTGAGTCTCTTATTGTCGCACCCAACTCCCCGTAGTAATGTGTTAAGTCAGGTATTATTCGGCAAAGCCGCATAAATCCCCCTCTGGAATACATTACAGTCGGTTGTAATGCGGTGAGGCGGGAATAATATGATTTGCATAGAATAATTCCTGGCGCAATATGCACTCGTTCGGTAGTATCGTCTTCTCCTCGAGTCAACTCACGCGGTATGTTTTTGTTGACAATGAAAAAAAGACAGTCTCTCGCGCGGCCCCGAGTTAAGTGGAATCTCTCGCAAAGTGCAAACGTACATCGTGTAATGCATACTGGGTGTAATGTATTCGATGACACAAGAAGCACGTCGTTCTATGCGAGAATAATTGTCCATTTCTCTCTCTCTCTCTCTCTCTCTCTCTCTCTCTCTCTTCTCTTTCTTGACTGGCAATATCTTTTATTTATGAGCTCTCCGCTAACCACGAGTTCACCACGTTCCTGTGATCCGCTGTTTTTATCCGACATTGATCTGCCTTGGGATTCCCATACAACCAACTTCCGAAATTCACCGCCGCTTCTTCGTGGCAAACGCGAAAATTGTTTGTGAGTTTCAGCATTAAGGGTTTCTTGCTGTTCGCGCGGGAACAAATTTCTACCTCCTCGATTCTCTCTCGGTAAACGTTTAGCATAAATGCATAAAGTCACTAGTCTCTGCAACGTCTACTTTAAATAATAAAATCGTAATTTCTTCAGGGAATACCTGTTACGGTAACAGTGCGTTGCTAATTACCGTCTGAAAAAAAAAAACAAGAAAAGAAAAATTTATTTGGTAATTTTTCGCGAAAAAAAGAATTCTTCTTGTCGTTTATCATTATTATAATTCCCTTCTCTTGTTGTATCAATTTCCAAAAAGATTGTACGCGCGAGCTAACTGGATAATGTTTCGCGTTTATTGTTACAAAGCAGCCAAAAGAACATCAAAATGAATATTAATGATACTCGTTATCCAGCGAAGTGATACGCAGGTAGGAGCCCCTGCGAAAATTTCGTGTATGAGCTGTAGTGATTGTTGAAATCGTGTTAGCAGGAGTAATCGAAATACGATACTCCATGGAATAATAAAGCAAAGGCAATTACGCAAACATCAAATGTACATAATGAATGCACCGATTGCCGGCCACGTAACTACGTATGTTTCCTTTTTTTTTTTGCAAAATCGTGGAATTTTTGCCGTATTAATTGTCATTCATGCATTCGGATAATTTTGTAACAGGCGTCAAAATTTTTCTATATGTTTTGCCGTGATGCACGATGTGTATTCCAATCGGCAGTGTTACATTTGCATGGCGCGTCCTACAATTTACTCGTCTCTTCGCCGCTCGCAATATTCCGTATACAGAACAGCAAGGAAATTTTATTACAGTACATTGTGTACGTTTAATTACTACGCCGCTTAAATACATGACACTTTATTTTAATATTCAACGTTATCTGATTCGGAATTTCACTTTTTTTCGCGATAATATAAATGTCGACATTACTACATCGATTAACGGTTCTGCAATTTTAGTAAATTTTGTGAGCGACAAGTAGAATCTCGGTACGGAATAACGAGGGAGACGCTTCAATGATTAAAAATAGAAATCGGAACCTATTGCATACAAAGACTGAAATATCACCCTGTTCTACATTTTCCATTCATGTATTATAACTTAACTTCAATTTACGTCAACGCATTCATATTCGCGCACGAAAATTATTTCGTTATTGTAAGAATTATTTGTAATCATGAATTATCTCAAAAACAACAAACTGACGTCTTTACGAAAATGGCGCGATAACGCCGAACCAATAACTCGGCTGTAATTGCGAAATTAGCCCGACGGAATAGCTCGAAATTGTCCAGGCGGGGTGGTTTATGCGCACACCAGAATGCCGGGTAGATGGATCTTCCGCTCCTTTCTCTGAAAGGAGCTGAGAGGAATATCCTAGATGGACCAGTAATTTATCCTGTACTACGTCAATTTGAATTACAAATTTGTCGAGATTGTTATTTTACTATGCCCACACAGAACGGTGCGACCGTGCACATTTACGTTCGTGAGAACATATGAAAAAAATTGCAAGTCATACACAAAAAGAAAGATTTTACTAAAGTATTCCAAAACTTAGCTATATACAAATTTGAAAATAAATTCGTTTGAATCATCATCAAAATAATTATGTACAACTTTTTGCAGCGTTATCATCAACGTTTAAGTGTTCTACCTAATTATTTTAATGATCTAAAACAAAATTGTTTTCAGTATGTAGCTCTGTATGTAGCTAAATTTTTAAATATTTTATCAAAACTGTTCCTTTCATATACAGACGAAGCTGAGAAAAATCATTCAAGTGAGTGAGCAATAACTGCATAATAATATAATTCAATAATTTTTAACATTGTTCAATTCAACAAAAAAATATATTAATTCAAAGTTTAAGACCGAGAATAATCATCGAAATAAGAGAATTCGGCGATACTTTGTATAACACAGTGATACAATCATTGGCAAATAGTACCGCGCAGAATTAAGAGCATGAAAACTGGAGCGTAACTGCGGCAATAAGAGATTTACATAACAAGGTCGACCGTATTATCGCGCAATATTCTCCTAGATCACGTGCGTGTTGTCGCATAGAGTACGCTGATATTTACATTGCTATTAACATCCAGCATAGTGTCGCGGTGTCCACTTCTGCTGACGTAACAGTGCGAATGCTCGTTAATCCGATACTAATGGCTGCGGTAGGTCGGCGTTTTACAATGCAATGCTTGCCGCGGTTTTAAATGTTTTTTTTTTCCTCCCACTGTTAAGTTGCAATCGTTGCAAAAGTTTCGTAAAAACCATTACTCATAATTCGTGGAAATTTTTGTTGGTCAATTCATTATATTCTCTCAATAACAATTAATTTTTTTTCCAAGTCGTAATAATTTCTCTTTGACAATTTTACGTTTTTTGAACCGAGAGAAGATATTGCGTGACGACTGTAATTAATATTATTATTGTGTACAAGTTTAAACAAGGTAGAGTAAAATTATTGCTTCATTCACTGATCACGGCACATTTTGATATCCAAAACTAACGGGAGCGTATCCCGGAGACTTCCCATAAATTCATAACTTTTTCACAAAGGATGCTTTTAACTCCGCGCGTAATTGAATTAGTCGCGTAATTAATTTCGGAGTTCAGCAAACGCGCTGATAACTATCCGAAAAATATGGGGATAGTTTCCAATGAACGAGCGAGAAAATAACGACGAAGTAAAAGGGAGAAAGGGCAAAAGCGGCTCGTACAACACGAATTGTTACGTACGCGCGATGTTTCCACTTACGCCCCTATTTACTCGCAGTTGTAACAACATAATTGTTACGTATAACAGTTACGCAATCATTAGAATCTACATGTCAAAATGCATATTTGCTCATTATCACCCACGTGATAATACTGGCGGATCCACGAGAGGGATCATGGAAAAGACTCCCCTATTTTTTAAAAATGTTTTTTAAGCAAGATGTTATATATATATATTTTTAATATTTTTAATATTTCTAAAATACTTAATCACAATTTTTTATTCTAAAAATATTTTTTTAATTTAAAAATGCTTAAATATAAAAAACATAGATTTCATTATATTATTCTTCTTTCGTGCTAATATAATAATTTAAAATAAAATGTTTCATAAATTATTATATATTATATAATTATACATTTAAATAATATTTTTTCAATGTAATAATTTAAATAATAATTGAATATTTCATATTAATTAAAAAAAAAAGTTTTGCTTGTGGCGTATCCCCTCTTAAATTTCTAGATCCACCAATGCGTATAATAGAGGGAGGTTGCGTATTCGCAATAACGAAATTTAATCTTATCCCCGTCAAGTCTTTTATAATTTAGCACGTGACTTGGAAACTTGGTATTAATCAAACAGAGAGGAATTGCAGTGCTCGCTTGCTGCATTCGTGCGAAAAGAAAAGGCAATTGAATTACGCGAGATATCACGTAAAGTCAATCCTGCTTATGATATTTTCCTCTGTCTCATCCAAGAAAAAGGATATCATATAATTATAATTAAACCGAAATAGGGACCTTCTTTTAGGATCTGAGGAAATACGATAGGCGGTCTTTGTCAAAACGTAATAAGCGTGCCGCGTTATGGTATAACCGTGGATATTAAAAAAGATATTAAAAGTATAATGTTCCTGTACTTCCAGATAAATTTCTATATACAGACCAATATACGGACATCGTAAAGCGCACATTAACGATAATGCTCACTGGTGTTTAATTCGTCGTCATAATGACGGCGTGATGATTGTTATTGCCATTAATAATTTCATGAGAACAGGTCCCGCTTGAATTATCCTCTTGATTTGCTGAGCCGGCATTCACGGATGAGAGCGCGAGAACACGTCCTCTAAATTTACATGATAAAAGATCGAGACAGAAAGACAGAGAGAGTACCGAGTACGTCTTTCAATTAAATAAAATTACGCGCGTCAATCAATTTCGTGGAATCAGAGATGTTATTTACTATAGGATCTCAAATATTTTCAGTCGGTCCTGACGGTTATGATTGTGAAATATTATATTGCGCGACACCGAACGCATCAAGAGTGAATAACGAAAAATTGCACGAACTGCTCAGCAATTAATATACCGTACCAGCTGACATTCTGTATCGGTAGCGTGTAATAGTCTGGAATTTTTGTTAATGTGCACGACGATCGCAATTCGAATTTTACGCGAAATGCAGGCGTAGCTTTGATAAAAATTTATTAGTTTTTACCATGGAAAGTTTTAATAGCGCTGGATATATCTGAGATTTATTAGCGCATAAAATATGCCCGACTGAGGCTTTTACGGGGATGCATAGCTGGCCGTTGCTAATAATGAGCTACCAATTTGTGCGTAATGTTCCGAAAAAGGAAAACCGCGAAGACAAAAGGGAACCGCGCGATTCATTAATCAAAGGTACGAATCGCACGTAAAAGGCGACGCTTTAAAGCAACTTTTAATTTTCTCGTACTTCACCGAAGAAAGAATGAACGAAGCGGTCTGGAAAAAACGCATAGTGCTTCCGTACAGTTCGCATAAAGATAAAACGTTTTTTTTTTTCGTATTAATTATCACCAGGTATCTCTCATTGTACATATCTCGCGTTTACTTGATATAATTACGTACTTGCAACATATTTCGCGATACTGTCTCGTCCGGGAAAGTCGTTCAGAATCTAATATTAATTTTCAACTCCCTCTGCCACTTGAACGTGTAGATTAATCAAAAGTTTGGCGCGCAACGCTAATATTTTAATAATGAAATATCGCCAATCCGAGCCTCGAAATTGTGATCATAAGCTCAATTCTCATTGCGAGCCGTCAACGCGATGGCGTTTTTCGTACACATTTCCAATGTACGAGCACCTCTTCTGATTCTCGATCGTGCGTAGTGTACTTGCATGATATCTCGTGACGTGGAGTTTCCGACAGTCAATATTATACCTACATTTTTGCTGATAATTTATAATCATCTGCCTCAACAATAATTTGGCGCAATATCGATTTTCATTAACAATCAAGAAGATTTTATAATCCATAAAATCGTTCTGTCTCTCTCTTTCACTAACTTTTTTTACTCGATCGTCAATTCTTCGCAAAAGTCACTGTCGTTTCTTCTCTTATTAACTAAGACGTTCCACGTAATTCTTTCATCTAATTTATATAACAGCGCGAAAGATTATATTTTACAAGATTATCTCGCGTATTCTTCCATTAATGTGCAAAAGCTGTCTTCGCAAAACTAATTTACAAGATACCAGACCATATTAAAAGTAACTTGGGATCTTTGCTACCTCAAAGGTACGAGGACGCTTCTTCTGTGTAAGTTTGCAAGAAGGTACCGTTTCAAAAATGTCATCTAATTATATGCGCCTATTTTATTTCGTCTATGTTTCGTCGCTATATTTATATCTACAAAGGTGTCGAGAAACTAATTTGCAAAACTAATTAACAAATCTCCTGCAATCTCAGTTGACATTTCCGTAATAACGCAATTATTGCGCTGCAAATAAACATGTATATTGTATTTATCTCTTTGTTTCAACGGTACCATATCGTCTTTACAGGTATAATCCTCATATTAATAATAACGGTATCGCTCCTTATCGTTGTCCATTATCACCGACAATACTGGTTATGCCGTTGTAGAGGTAATATACGTACTTTAGCGCACGCGAGAGATACTCGCACGAGAGAGACGTTTTGGTGTAATGAGATACGGGCGTGTATCGATCGTTCAGAAAATCGAAATGTTGCTAAGACAGTTGCCTAAGTAGGGATATAGTGAGCGTACGATTATGTATCTTTCTAATAAAGTACATAGTCAAAGTATAACGTGCTGTCTCGTTTGCTTAAGAAAATATTCAGGATCGAGAGAAACTTTGCTGACTATAACGAATTCAGCGCGCTTGAATAAAAGTGCAAATCTTTAAAAATGATCTTTAAAAAAATGACCGCGGTAGTGAGAGATCCTATGCAACGTGTAAAGAAAATTAATGAGGTTTATCGTGGACGACGCGCCTGTCGCGAAGTAAGAAATATTCTCTTTGCACGGACCGTTTAAGAGCACCTCGTATTTTAGACGTTTCGTGTTAGCCTCATTCAAGCAGCGCGGCAGTTACGTTCGTATTGGAATTATTCTTGTGGAGAGCTATACAGAGAGAGAGGCATTATATCGTACATTATACAACAGCTGTCTATTGGCACTCTCTTGTAAATTGCTATACCGTTTCGTGATCGGAATTTCGGATCAGACCTCAATCAACCCGCATTTTGGGAGCACATCTTTCACAATTGTATACATTACCTAAAAATCGCTTCGCTCTGTTTTCAAATTCCTTCAAGCGCTTTTTCTATCTTCTATCTTCCGTATTTATCCCTTAATGCAAACGATGACCCATTCGTATCCCTTGCATTTCTTTTCTTTGAAATATTAGGAGCATTTGGCTAAATAATGGCCTCTGTTCTTTCCTTTTTTTTACGGATTTAGCACATTAGAATAAAAGTATGGTCTTTAAAAAAGAAAAAAATAATAATCGTAGTGTGAAATCCCAGACAAAGTGTGAGGAAAGCTAACGAGATTACACAATTTTATAAATATTTCCTAAAGATATTAAAGTCTATGTAAGGATCATTTAATAATTTTTGTAGAAATGATGAACATTAATCCAGACATGAATGACCCATCGTGTGTAACAAAGAATCGGAAAATAATTGTGTGTATTAATAGTAAAATATAAAAAATTAATTTTATAAAAAACTCGTTTCCTCAATCGTTACATTTAAACTAGTTGAAATCATTACATTTATCACATGTAAAACGTAGCTTTTACATTGTGAGCGACAAAAAGGGAACAATTTTTCGCAGAGTCAGGTTGCCGGTAGATAATGAAATCTTAACTATGTTGCAAATTCCGCGCTGCAATCGACGGTTCCCTTTCGCAGATTGAAATCTAGCGTGCCGGAAGGCAGTTCGCGAGAGAGAGAGAGAGAGAGAGAGAGAGAGAGAGAGAGAGAGCAAAATCACCGGCGCCGACGGAAGTCGTGCTCAGGTCGTTACCTTCAATTTCGCGAGATTAGATCCGACGATGAGCGAGACTCGAATCCGACACGTGCGAACGCAGGTTCAGACAATCGTGCAACTTCGGCAGCGGTCCATGATCGAAATCCGAACGTAAAATTCGACAGACGCAGCAACGAGTGTCGACAGAGAACCGATGAAACAGGAGGTAAATGGGGGAATTTCGCGAGGCGCTTACGAGCCTGCCCTGAACCCGATCCGACCTGAACTGACCCGATAAAGAGCGCCCGGGGCGAGCGTTCCTTTGATGCAGTTCCTGAAGAGGTTTTCATGTGCAGACGGAGAGAGACTAGAGAGAAGAGAAACAGAGAGAGAGAGAGAGAGAGAGAGAGAGAGAGAGACAAACAGATAGAACGGGAATGCTTCATGCACATTGGCGAATTCGACACGAACATGATGTGCACGTATGTATGTAGGGTGTGGAGATACGTGAGGTCGGCGGCTGCCAGGATGAGCAGTGGTCAACGGCATGGTAGTAATCTCGGATTTTCGCATCGCGATGCCAGATTCGTAATGAGAAACATGGCAGCT
>Ga0157364_1008320_pt1 | contig 10749 bp, 9 predicted proteins | sample AttsexASBM2_FD_111476 | JGI IMG/M metagenome (GOLD analysis project Ga0157364, IMG submission 111476) | Fungus gardens microbial communities from leaf cutter ant in Ribeirão Preto, State of São Paulo, Brazil - Atta sexdens ASBM2 | ecosystem: Host-associated > Fungi > Mycelium > Unclassified ... | reverse complement strand
TTATATATAAATATATATATATATATATATATATATATATATATATATATATATATATATATATATATATATTTATATATTCTTTTGAAGTTTATTATTCGAATTACTCTAATTCATAAGGAATTTAAGACAATAAGTAACACAAATTTTATATAATTGATGAATGTAGCAGATATATGCATCACACCAGAATTCTCTCTTATCATCACTATTTGATTCATCACTATTGATTCATTTTCCCTCTGCTGTGACTTTATCGACGATCAGAAAATGGATGTAGCTACATAGTGCCCAATTCGAAAAGGAATGTAATGGCGGTAGTGTACGGTGAAATTTAAAATCACTAGATTTAAAGTACCACAAATTCGCCACTGTCCTAACGCAAGACGCAATTATTTCGAACTTATGCATTTATATAAACATACTTTATTTGAGAAAATGTCAAGGCGTGACATGAGAAGACGTCAATTACGTAAATAAATATGTTTGAAATTATAATTAATTTATTTATGTGCAAAAAATATGTACATAATGTACATTAGTATTTAATTTAATACAGGTTTATTTGTCGTAGAAATTTAATGCATGAAAGTGCACGAATGGTACATGTAAGTACAGTTTAGAAAAACCATTATGTTTGAATTCGTATTATGGACACTTCTGTTATATTGACACAACATTTCAAAAATCAATTCAGGTACTTCATAAATCTAATGACTAGTGAATTTCAACATGGATTTCAACGTGGATTTCAAAATGGATTTCAAAGTAAATTTCAACATAAATTTCAACGTGGATTTCAATGTATATATATTTCAACAACGTAGATTTCAATGTGAATTTCAATGTAGATTTTAACATGAATTTCAACAACGTGAATTTCAACAACGTGAATTTTCAATAACGTGGATTTCAAAGTGGATTTCAACGCGGATTTCAATTAGTTCCACATAGTCTCACAAAAAAGCTCTTAGATTTTTTTCTGGTTAGGATATTATTACATTTTATGTACTTTCAATATTTAAATATAAATTAATAATAATAAATATAAATTAAGTAGTAATTTAGATAAAATAATAGAGTAGATCTGAAGATAGAAAACGATACTTGTGTAACAAATCAAAAATATAAATATATATATATATATATCAAGATTCCAGAACAGAAAATAAATTTAAAAATTCCCTGACTTTTCCAGATACAGAAAATGGAAAATTTTCCATGACCAATGTAAAATAAAAGGTAAATTTTAACATTTAGAAACAAAGATTTAATCTTTGAAATTTAGCTTACATTAATATTAAAAACAATGCAAAAGAGATTCAATAAAATAGATATAATAGTTTTAAATAGATATAATAATTTTTAGTTCAAATTCAATTAAAATGCAAAGTAAAAAATAAATTTGTATTATAAAAAAGAATGCAGTTATGACGAAAAAAGGCGACATAAACTTGACTATAATCGCAGAAAATAATATTTAAAAAATTATAACAATTATTCGAAAGGAGCAATTTAAGAAAATTGTGAGCGAAGTTCAAAATTCTAGTCTTTTATATTTTCCCCTGACTTCCCAGTTTTTCCGATTTTCTCAAGTATATCTGTGGCAACCCTGATGTTATCTTTCTCTTCCCAAACAATTAATGCACATGCGGCTGCAAATAGTCTGAAATAGTCCAATGCTTTGATTATAACGGTGAGTCTTAAATTTAACTTCTTGTCATTAAATCTTTCCTATTCGCTCATAATAAAGGTAATAAGTTCAAGTATTAATATTTAATAAGTTCAATAATTAATATTTACATGTATTATATCGATAAAAAATAAGCAAAACGTTACGTAGCAATACTGATTTTTTTTCTTATTTTAATTTTTTTGACTTTTCGTACGATTAGTTGGGGTTGAGATCTTAACAAGGATTCTCGAAAAATATCGCATATACTAGAGAAAAATACTAGAGAAATCTGTATGTACATAACGTATGCTCTTGTATTTTTGTACATACATACATACATTACCATATGTGATATTTTTTAAAAATTTTCGAACAGCTGGCCCTCGTTTCATGTGGTTTCATGATATTTCACGATTTTCATATCATAAATCGTTTAAATCTCTATAAATATAAATGAACTCATCTGAATTGTTTACAACAATCTAAAAATACATTTCTGACGTAACAAGGACAAATGCAATCTAATTGAGACGTGAAGAATTGACCGTGCGTTTGATGCGCATTTAATTACTCCGTACTCCACTCAAACTTTTGATACCTAACCTCAATATTGTATCGTACATTCTGGTGCAGATTCAGAAAGAATTATCTGACACAATTTCCGATTCTGATAAATATGGGTTTATTCATATATAATTGTTGTAAGCGTAATTTCAATATTTCACGATAGCCTAGATTAGTGCCTTATCAGTGGCAGTTGATACCGTGCTTTTAGTCAGCGACCTATTTTACATTTGATTGATTTGACTTAATAGGAAGATCGCGACGATGCAGTTTATTTATCGTGTTCTAGGATCGCAGACTAAACGTATAAACTAGATCAATAGGATAAATTCAAGCAACAGGACATATTTTATGGAATAATTCAAAATGGATTTTGATCAGAATTATTCCGTTTTAGAATTCAGTACAAATCTAGGAAGTAATTAAATAATTCTAAATCAGAATCCATTTCGAATAATTACATTATTACCAGATATCAAAGTATTGATAGAATCATTGAAATGTACTGATTTATCTTATATCTATTTTTTTTCAGCTGAATTTTTTACATAATTCATCTTTCCTCTTTTTCTTTCTACATTAGAGAAAAAAAAAGAAAAGCGATGCAAGAAATTCAACTGAAAGGAGTAGGCCTTTTACAGTTGTGTTAATTGCTTCATTCATTTTTTGTTATTAATAATATATTATTGGCATTACAGGAAAATATTAACTTCTGCAATCTAGACGTTTCTTGACACTGGTATATAATTGCTGTGCAAAGTTGACCAGCAATCTTAATAAGGTGATCAAAATATGGCTCGTCCAATTTTGCCTAATGATCCTAAAGCAGAAGAAATTATTGGGGGAAATGAACTTTCATTTAAGTTAGATGAACCTGTTACTATGGCTCTAAATATAAATCCACTGATTAACATCGATGAGGAAGACAGCCTATCTTTTGTAGTGCTTGGTCGAGATTCAGTGGAGGCTCAAGCTTCCTTATTAGCTTCGTATACCGATCTTCAACAGAAGAGCATGTCAATTGTACATCACAATTCTACTTTATTTCACGATTCACTATTTATTTTAAGGTAGAAAAATTAATATCTTTTTTCTTACAGGATTATAAGTCACTGGTGTCGTCAATGACTGTAACTGCGATGCAACATAGATTAGTAGAAGTGTTGCAAGAGAATGTGAAATTGAAGGAAACTTTAAGGCAGAATAATGTATCCATGAAACAACAGTTTAATACCCTGGCAATGTGGCAGGAAGAAGTGACGAAAGTTCATCTGAGTCACAAGCAACAGTTTGTAGAAACTAAAGAACTTATAAATCATCTGAAAAAGGAAAATACAGAGCTGAAATATAAATTTTCACGCTTACAACATTTTGAAAATATGAAACCTAAGGTATATGTATATATATATATATATATATACACATAGAAAATTACACAAGTAATAATTATATTTTTCAAGTATTTCAAAAGTTCATATATCCGCAAATTTATCATAAGTTCATCAAATCTATTCAAAATATGTTCTGAATCCTAATAAGTTTACTGCTTTAATCAAGATTATTAAATTAAAAGAAATTCGATTTGCTTATTATACAAAATCGCTATTTCGATTAATTTTAATATTCTTTAAAAGAAAATTAATTCTTGTTTTAAATAATAGTGAGTATAAAATTAATTTATATTTAATTAATTAAAATAGTAAAATAGTGTTTCGAAATTCGTGGCAACTATATTTTAAAATTATCAAAAATATATATATTCTTTATTAAAAATAACTGTTACGCTTAAAAGGAAAAAATTAAGTAGAGTAATTATTTTTCTTAGCAATAGAATAACATTTTTCTATAATTGTGTGTATTGTACATAATTCTATCGTTCATTTAATTTTTGTCAGATTAATAGATCTGTTTCTGAGGATTGGGCCAATTTGATTTCTAATAGAAAGCTAAAAGAACCCACTTTCATATTCAATACATTCAAGGACATTTCCGAACTTGTACCTGAAATATCCAACTTAACAATCAAAAGGTGTAAACAATACATAACATCTATAATATCGGAGAAATTGGATGAGAAATTGGAGAGATTGAAAGAGGAATTACAACAAGAATTGCCGCAATTAGAAACGGAAAAAGAATTAGAATTCGAATCAGCGATGATAGATGACAGGATAAAACAAAAATTGCAACAATTAGAAACGGAAAAAGAATTAGAATTGGCGATGATAGATAACAAAATAAATTGCAAACTTTACAGTAATGTAGAGACCACAGAAAGTTTGAAATGTTCGGAAGCATCTGAAAAGGATCAGGAAATTGCTTGCTTAAAAGAATCTAATACTCTACTCGAACAGAAATTGCAATGTGTATGTTTCTTTAAAAAGTTTGCTAAATATCTTAACAATTAAATTCAGAAATAAAATCGAATTATCTTTTAAATTTTGCAGATTCTTACTCCTGTTGAACAAGATTCATTGGAAACGTCCAATTTAAATCATCAAAAATTTGTACAAAATATAAAGCAATATAATGATATGTTACAAGAATTAACCAAATGTTTTGTAGAACAAATAGAACGTTTTGCTGTCTTAGAAAAAGGTTTAAAGAAAATTACGGATATACTTAGACTTGACGATGATAAAATGCAGTGTGAAGAAAAATTATGTCAGTATTACAATGAATTAACTGATGAGCAAATAAAAATTATTACTGATAGGCAGACGCTAATAAAATCACAAAATCAATTCCAAAAGATATTCTCTGATTACAATTCTGTTCTATATGAATTGCAAGTAATGCTTGACGAAAACGCAAAATTAAACATTTTAAAGGATAATAGCGCTCGCGAGAATTTAGAAATGTCAGAGCAATTAGAACGCGACAAGCAATCATTGGAACAAGAAAAGAAAATTTTCGATCGAGAAAAGGATAATCTAGAAAATAAAAAAAAATCCTTCGAAAACCAAAAAATGAGTTTGGACATGGAACGTATATTGTTGCAAGACGAGAGAAAACTTTTAGAGCAGGAAAAAATCAGTTTAAATGAAGAAAAGATGTCACTTGATCATCAGAGTCAGTTATATGAAGATTGCGAGAGAGATCTACAAAATGAAAAAAAAATATTGCAAGCTCGTAATGAACAATTGCTGAGTGAAACAAATAGCTTGCGACAACAAAGTGAGGAGAAAGATGCGCAGTTTAAAAAGATAATAAAACAGCTTGCACAAAGCGTGGGTGAAATTTTTCTTAATGTAAACTAATCTGACTTATATAATTTAATTAAACATATTTGTGTAAATTCTATATTAATTTTACATCATATCTTAAATTTGATTATTTTTATTATATTACTGTTTTGTGTTTTATTTTATTACTGTGTTTTTTTTATAGACTGAAGAGATACAATTGTTAAGATCGCAATTATCGCTTTACGAAGAAGACTTTCAACAGGAGAAGAAATTGAAAGAAGCATTGTTGGAAGAAAAGAATAAATTAGACACGGAATTGCTAAAGCAAATAGAATTTAACAAACAGTTACAAGAATCTAACAACGCCAATGTTAAGTTAGGACACACGTTTGAAGATCGAGTAAGTAATTTTTTAAATTCATTTACCGTGACACTTTATCTAAAAATAAAAATGACCGTTTCCTGCTTTTTATTATCATTAGAACGGTGACAAATACAATGGGCATGCAAGAGGCGGCAACGCCACTGTACGAGAGAAGCGGCCGAATAATCGAAATTATTTTCGCTTATTTTCAATGAAATAATGAATAATTACACATTTATTCAAATATTCAAATTCCTTTCGGAAATTTTGGTATACGCGCAAACATATAAATAAGTTTTATTTCTATCGTACTGCTTCTCTGTAGTTCTGTAGTTGTATGCAACGCTTTCGATGTGTATCGTATAGTTGACATTGCTAAGTTGGTTGCTTTAATCCTGGATTATTCTTTTTCGTTTTCTTCTCATTCTCTCTGTCCTTTTAAGGATACAATTGCGCTTTTTACTAAATTATTATAAGCTACATGTATATAGTGAACAATATTACTCAAAGTAATTAGTGTACTATTATATGTATGTTTTAGTTATACCAAATTTTAAAATCTTTATAAATTTTTTCTTAAATTTTTCTTATAATTATAATAAAGTATAATTTTAATGTTGAGTAAATCTATTTATATAAATATAGTATTTAATTTTTTTTAATTGAAATATATTTTACATAATTCTTTATACTTCTTGATTATTCTGAAAAATATGATTATTATTATGTTGTTATAAATAGATATTGATAATAATCCAGGATTCAAGTTCATCAGTGTCTTTTTTCAAATGGCATTTTGCATTGACATTGATTATAAATTGCAGAATGTAAAGAAATTAATTATTATATATAATATGCATTTTAATTTGAGCAAGAATTTTAATACATAATTCCTATTTTTATTTTCTCATTATATCAGTGTTATTCAGTTGTTGTTTAATTGTATACGATTATTTTATTTTATTACTTATAAGATACACGAAATGGCATACCATACTACGCGAACAGAATCTACAAAAACTGCTCAACATTTGTCACAGCCCTATACATTTTTTTTGCTCTTATTTAAATAATTGATTTAATGTGCTTCTTAATATGCGATGTGATATCACACAACAAAATACTGGATATAACACTATATATGTTATAAGTTTATTTTTAATCAAAGTAACTGAATACATTAGATTGAAAACAATTGTGTTATAAATTAACATATATCAACTTGATTGCAGAACTTCATGCGATGTCCAAAATGCTTGATGATGTGTCGAAGTTCATCAGATTTATTAACGCATATTAACAGATGTGAATATGCCTTAACATAACATAAAGAAATCATAAGAAATCATGTAGGTATGTACACTCTCATATAAGAAGAGTGATTTCATATTAGCACAAATATTGATATTATATATATATGGTATCTCTTATATTACAATTTTCATATAATCTCTCTTAATATAAGAATAATTTTACGTAGTAAACGGCTTCTAAAATGCAAGAGATATATAATATTTAATATTTAAGAGTATACTTACATAATAATTATAATGATACTAAAAACGCGTTTTAAATCTAGTTTTAATAAGACTGAACAACAAAATACATATATAAATTTTATTTTTTTAGATATTCATTTGTAATTAGGGTTAATATAGGAACATAATTAAAAAATGTATTGAGATATTTTTCGATGTTTTTCATTTGACATCAATTATCTCTATTTTAATATTTGATATGCTTTGTAAGTGCCAAAGAAAATTTTTTTTAACAAAAAAACTATTTCAACGGCAAGTGTAATTAAAGTGTTACGTCAGGATATTAATTTTTACAGGATATTATCTTTGTATATCGCACACGCATTACCTGTACGCAACTGTTAGCTACCTCATGTAATAGTACTATGATTAAGCAATAAATAGTTTTGAAGAAAACGTGTTCTCGATGAAAATGAAATTATTCTTCCAAAACATCTATAACATATCTATTTGCGCATAACTCTATGCTAGATGTAGCTAATGATGGATATATACACCAAGTACGTCTCGGTTGAATACGTTTATACTGGATCTACTACAAATACACTTAAGAAAAAAATATCCTTGTCCCTAGCTCTTATTTATTTCCACTGCCTCCGGAACGCGTTCACGCTTGTGCGATAACAAAGACGAGTCGCTGAATGCGACTTGGACCATGGTCACTGTAGCTCCGCTTCAAGTCCCTCTAGCAAGGAGGAAGGGGCAGAAGAAAAAGAGATGATGCCTGACCTTGGCTGGAGGAGCCGCGGTCAACGATTCTTTCCCGCGTGCCGATCGGAGAAGACGCATGTCTTTTTGCACTATACGATCATCGCATGCACTCGCCATCCCTCCACCTTTTCACAAATCGGGACTGATCGCGGAGGGACACACATCACGATGACGACGGCGGCGGTAGTTGCGACGAGCCTGCTCAAGGCAGGCCGGTCGCACGTCCTTAAAAATTCTTTACAGCCGACGAGCGGACACCCGTTTGATGCACTCGTAGGGAGTTTCCCGTCGAATTTGTGATCTTTGTAAGTGGACAGAATGGGATTGAGTACTTCTCCGGATCCAGCTGGCAAGTCATAAAAGAGGTGCCTATATGAAAATGAATGAATTCGAAAGAGAAAAACTAGTTAAAATAAATTAGTATTGATTTTTGTATAATTGAAAAAATTTCGAGTAATATTGCTTATTTGCTATAATTAAAAAATGGTTTTTAATGCCATAAAATAAAAAAGAGTGGAAAGAAAAAAGAAAGAACATGCTTTAAAAGAACATATTTTTATTTCTTTATCAATTATTGCAAAAATTACGTTTTAAAATGAATATTATAAAATTTTAATTATTCAAAATATTTAAATTTATTTTCTGAAAAACTTTGTTTTTATACTATTTTTTTTACTATTTTTACTTTGTTTTTTTGTTATAACAAATGAGCGATATAAACCTAGGTTCTCTATAATTTATTAATTGAACTTTATATTTTGGAATTAGATATTTCTTGCAAAATATATGTAACAAAAATTCAAACTGTATTTTGTATTTTCGAAATTTTAATAATTTTTTTCAAAATTTCTGCTAATTTATTTTATTAAGATACGAAAACTATGGAGATTGTTATAAAAAAAAATGTATAACTCTAAATCGGATACTAATTACAGAGACAAATGATCAATACGAGAAATCATCATTTAATGGATGACTGATAGATTAATAAGTAGACATTGATGATCAGCGGTGCACTCCTTGTCTTTTAGAACACTTTCTAATTTACATTCTTTCGATGATAGAAAAGAGCAGTACGCGTTCGTTAAAGTGACGAGCGGAAATGCGGGCGACGGCAACATCTTTTAATGGCGCAGCATCCAGGGAATCGATAATATCTCCCCGTAGTTGTAAGATACATATGCATAGATTTTTTTTTCCTTATAAGACCGGTTGATCAAGGTTCAATTAAATCCCTGCTTGAATTAATCCTATTATTAGCATATGAGGAAAAAATATAAAGTATTGATAAGAATTTTATAGAATTTTCTTAAAAATTCTAAAGATATCGATATGTGACACAGAGCAAAAAGTTCTTCTAGTATCTCTACAAATTTTCTTTCACAGAATGCGTTTCAATGTTATTGAGATAATGAATTTTTTTTTTAACAAGAGACACAAATGATACAATGTTACAATGAACAATGAATTTAACATTTTTGTTTAATATTGGCAAAGGATGTAATAATTTAATGTGTTACACTGTGTCATCTTTATCTTACTGGAAAGCAATTAGAAACAATTAATTCAAAAACAACAACATCCAATTAGAAACAAATAATTTTTACACCAATCAATATTATAGAAGGGAGAGATATTTTAAATTTAAAATATCAATCTACTTGAAATATATATATCTTTTTCCTTCTCTCCCTTCTATAATTGGTATAAAAATTATTTGTGTTAGAGCAAATATACCTTCTGTTAATACAAAAATCATAAAAAATACATGATAAATCTGTTGTATTATTTAGCTTATATGCTTACATCTAAATATTTAATGCGCGAATAGTTTAAGTCATGATGCCTTAATTGTTTTCAAGTGCAAAGTACACAGTAAGATAATTTTAAAGATTATACGAACGTCAAATCAAAATGTTTTTGAAATGTTTACCATTCACATTACGTGCAACTCTTTACGCAACACGTGTAAAAATTTCTGTTCCGTGTGTAATTCTATGTCTTTTTTAACAATTTCGCATACTTTTCAAACGTGACTATCAAATTCACGATGGTTGAGTCTGCCTCGAACTGAATTTTCAATTTAAGAAACCAAGCTAATTATGATAAAAATGTAAATATAACAAACACATTTACAGCTTTATAAGAAAAAAATATATAATATTAACGTCACAGCAATGCCGTTATTTATATTATAATCGATGATTTATAAATCTTTTTTTAAAAGATATAGAAAAATACACACAACCGGCAGAAATTCGACCTTCATCATTTAAATAAAGCGTAAAAATATCGCGCAACTTCTAGGTCAGGAACATTATCAAATTAACACTATTATACTAATTATTATGCCAAAAATGATCTTGAAACTTAATAGTTTCAGCACATTAGAGAGTATACGAAGTATTATCTTCAATTTTTTATATTATTCCAATATCAATTTGTATAATATATTATATTATAATACTTGTTAATATATTATAAATATTTTCTTGATATTAATGTAAACATTGCTAATATTTTAATTGCTAATGTTAAAAAATAATTGTAAAAACTTTTCTATAACTAAATTGTATGTTATATTTAATAAATAATTATTTATATATATATATATATATATATATATATATATATATATATATATTATATAAATTAATATGTGTGTGATGTGTTTGACGTTTCTTATAGATAATGTATTTTATTTATCAC
>Ga0157364_1008319_pt1 | contig 10749 bp, 6 predicted proteins | sample AttsexASBM2_FD_111476 | JGI IMG/M metagenome (GOLD analysis project Ga0157364, IMG submission 111476) | Fungus gardens microbial communities from leaf cutter ant in Ribeirão Preto, State of São Paulo, Brazil - Atta sexdens ASBM2 | ecosystem: Host-associated > Fungi > Mycelium > Unclassified ... | reverse complement strand
ATGAAATCTTAGAATTGTGAAATAAAATGGATCGCTAAAATACGTATAGTGCGAGGTCACGCTGCATTTCGAAACCTTATTTTAAAACAATATAAACGCAGCTGTCTTCTGCCGACGCAGTTATGCGTGTTGGAGTTTTGACTTTTATGGGAAACAACTTTTGTTGATATATCTCGAGGGAGAGCTTAACGTAGAGGGAGAAAATCCAGGTACTGCCAGCTGGGAAAACCTCGCGAAGAGGCATTGTAAGCTAGGAAACAAAGCGTGAGAGCTCCGTTATTTTAGGAAATTAACGCGACGGTGTGCGATTATCGATTTCGTCTGTGCGTTCCTGCGGGAAGTAGCGCGCCATACAACTCTGTTATAAATATTGGACGATACTTTAAATTGTCCTGGGAATTACAATTTTATTAATTTTATTTATTTTAAATTTTATTTATTTTAAATTTGTAAGGAACATCCTGTTCTTCTTTATTTATAATAACAGAATTATCACGGAATCAGAAAAAAGTCAATGAATTTTGCCAAATTTTTTAGAAAATTAAAATTCTTGGCTTTAGAAAGAAGTTTAATATAAATATATACGTTACAACCGCAGTTTTAGAGTACTATCAGCTTAACAATTAAATGCTAGCTGTATTAGTAACATTAATAATAATTTATACACTATATATAGCATGTATATTAAATTGCTTTCTCAACAAAAATATTCAGCAGTTTTCAAATCGGGAAATACAAAAAAATTCAAAATATTATTGAAAGCATGATTAAAGGAAAATTGTGAAATTTTTTTTTAATCATGGAAAAATTTGGAATTATAGGATGAAAAATTTGTGGCAATTTCGAATAAAATTGATGTAATAAAATTTTTTCTAGCGGCTTTTCTAACTGGATGACTTCTAACATACATTTAGCCAAAGATTATACGTTGAATCCTTCATGTTGATGAAAGTTTTCTCTCAGGTTCTTAGAAGATAAAAGAGGATGTTCTTCAGAAGTCAGTGACATTCTGTATGTGCAGCTCGTCAGCTTGCATTATCTCGTGCGATTTGTAAACGCGGGATCTTGCGAAAAGCATCTCCGGGCGTAAAATGCGACGGGGATCGGACCTGTGCCGAATTTAACATGCTCCGCTAAACGCGCGGCCGCTGAATAATGCACGGCTCTTTTATTCCCGTAAGCGACGTTCTCCAAGCAAGAGCGACTCGCGAGGGCGTAGCTCGTGGGCGCGGCATGTTTTATCGTTTCCCATCGCTATGAAAAAGGCCGGTATGTTCCGACAAATCCTGGTCACGCGAATGGATAAATCTTTTTTGATGTTAGCGACGCGACGTTGAAAAAGATTCACCGCAGCGCGCCGTTTTCCGAAAGAATCGTTTGTGAGAAAATTCATTCAAATATTAATTCTGATTTTTTAAAAATGTTTATCTTGTTAAGTAATATAAGTGATTAACAAATAATATTTTTTCATATTAAATATGAACTTCATGTTCAGAGAAAAAAAATCTTCGAATGTTTACTTGGCTCAGTTTTCGTTGATTACTTCATGCATAAATTTTACAATATAAAAAAAGGTGTAAATAATCAACACGTCTTATAAGACTAAATAAAAAAAATGGGCCTTATTGCTGAAACGCGGAGGATGAAAACGCTCGCGTGCATAGCGAAAATGAATGAGAAGAAGAGAGCATTACGCAAATGAGAAGAGCACTAGTAGTCGGAGAGCCTCGGGCTCTCGTTGAGAAAACAACGGTTAATGCTCGCGGTTGTAATAGGAAAAGTGTCTCTTCTCTCTGCCATGGAATTTGAAAAAAGGATTAAAGTTGGAATAAAATGGATCAAGGGTAGTAATGCATGTTAACCCTCAGGGCACTTAGACGCCTTCTGAACGTTGAACGTATCTTTCACATCTATCCAATTATTTTTGTTATTGAAGACACTCAACAGGGAAGCTCAACATTTGCGAGAAATATTTTTATATGTTTATATTTTATCTAACTGCGTTGCACATGATATTTTACAACTTATTTGACAAATCTCTCACTGATGAATTCTGCGAAAATATTAATTCTGATTTTTAAAGAATTGACTGATTTTTAACAATAAAGTTTTGATATGAAACATTTCGTATTTCTAGGTCCTATTATACAATTAATATAATTTATTTATATTATTAAATCAAGAGTAAGACTGAAAAAAAGAAATGTCTAGACAGTTGCTCGAACAAATTCCAAGGCGTCTCTTAACGAATTGCGGCGCCAACGAAATATATCTGACAATTAATAATCGTTCGGCATTCGAGCGACGAAAGCGTTAAGTTCAGCTTATTTAAGTGAGTGCGAGGGATCTAGAGTGAGAATTTGTCTATAGCCTGCGGGAGGAAGTTCAAACCTTTCTTGATTTAAGACAGTTCGTGGGAAGACTTTTCTATCCGATCTCTCCGTCTTATCCCGAAAAGACGAAGAAAGTTTGTAACACGTTGGACTGTCCCCTGAATCATTTTTAATTCATAGTACAGTTCATGGAAGTCCGTACCGAAGGAAAAATTTTAAAATTCAGAGAAATAGTAGCGTGTTAAGCCAACACAGAATTCATTTGGATCATCATCCATTCCTTCATCAATTTGAACAACATCTGAACAGCAATCTGAAGCATTAAAAAATTTAATTAGATACAGGTCTGAAAGTAATTTTGTTGGACTATCCAAATAATTATTTGGAATGTTTAAGCTGATTATTAGAATGGCAAAACTTTTTGCAACATTACTCATCATGGAGATTCTTGTGTAATTATTTTGATGATGTTTCTAAATCTAAATCAGTGGATAGTCACTAATTATCCAGTGGCTTAGCTCTGATAATCAGTTGAAGGTCAATTAAAAAAGCAAGAATATCTGAGCATTATATAATTAAAATATTAACATTTTCACGTTAATTACAATCTTCCAATACTGTATTCATTGAATTTAAGCATTAAAACAAGCTTAATTAGATCACATAATAAAGATTAGCTAGATTAGGGATCTCATATTTAATTCACTGATTATAATGGCATATTTGGCACTGATATCAGGTGATTATCCACTGATTCAGATTTAGAGAATGCAACAAAATTATTTTTAGCTTTATTTATAGCTAATTTTTCAGATATTTTAACAAAATTGTTTTTTTCCCATGTCGAACGTAAAATTGACAAGCGCGAAGCTCACAATGGGTTATAATGAACGCGTCATTCTCAATGCGCTGGCGCCCAGCGCAGTGATTCAACCAGTTAACGAAGAGTTAGTTAATCATTGTACACGTATGAGTTGCAGTCCTACGGTGAGAAAAGTCACGTGTATCCTTGTAATGTATTTTATCACGTGCAGAGAGCAGATTACGAAACGGGACTTACGTCACGTTACTTTCCTCTTATGTTACTTTTTCCAATCTCGCAGGAGCGTGACGAGAGATGCGCCAACTTAAATTGTACTTTATCAAGGCGGAAAGTTGAGTAATCCGCTTAGGCCGAGTTTCGACTGCATTGGTCGAGTTTCGACTCGAGCGCGTTTCTCGCAACGCTCTCGGACCATCACCGAGCACGATGAAAAGTTTCTCCCAATTTGTACATCCGCCGTTCGATCCCCACTGAAAAATCTGTGTGGCCGACTTTCCCCGGATTCCTGACTCCGCAGCGAGTGTAAAACTTTCGTTATTCGATTTCCTTCTTTGCAAACAAAAGCTGATTCGAATATTATACTTGCAAGACGTGTTCTCTGCGATCGATATGCCTCTACGCAAATAGGAGGTTCGATAAAACAATTCTATCAGAGAATAGCATATATTCTGGTATCAGCTCCTCTATATATCTAACGAAGCGGTTCTTACATCTGTTTTAGAGAGATCTTTGTTTCGAGACATTTCGGGTTTTCAATACTTTAGAATTAGAACAATCTTTATAGCGTATTTCGAAGAATCGTGTATAGAAAGAATGGTTTTACGTTGAAGTAGCTAAAAATTTAGCTAAATACAGATTTGAAAATAATTTCATTAAATTATCAAAGTAATTATATATATTCTAAAATATATCGATATGAATTTGTAACTCCTGATGTTAATATCAATATTATATATATAGTGTTAAGTCCATATCATATTGATATTAATATTAACACCAATGAGAATTATGTTAAATCCATGTTACATCCACATGGATAGTTTTTAGAATGTAGAACGCTCAAACTAGTTGCTAAAATTTTCTGCAGCATTAGATATTTATTAATTTAAGAATTTTACGTAATTAATTTTGATGGTTCAACAATTTATTTGTATTATATTTTCAGATCTGTATCTAATTTTTAGATATTTAAACAAAAGTGTTCTTTCCGTGCGTTCTCTTTCTCATCCACTGTGTGTATATTATTCAAACTGACTCGTCGCAGAAAGCATGCGTTACTCCAATGGAATCATGTTGCAAACTATCATATTAACAACATTCGCACTAAGTTACTCCTTGTATCCTGCGGAATGCAATTTCATTTTGCGAGGACATCAAGACAGGATGTTCCTTTATTACGTTAAAAGTTCTTGCGATTTCCACAGTCGCGACATAATCTCAGTGGACGTATTTAAATGTCCTCGTCGTTTCCTCTGAATGTAAGTTCTTTGCTTGATCTGCGCGAGTCGATGAATGAAATGCGATTTCTCGAAGGTGCAATTTAATGTCAATTGATTCTGAGTAATTTGTTTTTTTGATTGCGCGATGGAATTATTCCTCATAAAATAAAAGTCAACTACATTTTGTTGAAAAACTTAACTAGATATAAATCTGAAAATAATTTTATTTGAACTATCAAAATAATATTGAACATTGCTAAAATCTAATTTTTATATTTTTAGATACTTTAGCAGAACTTTTCTTTCCGTATATGCTTAATTTTTTGTGTTTTTGAACATAAAAATAATTCGTTTCTTTGAATGATGTCAAATTTTCGATATATTTTTCGACATATTTACATAAGTAATAAGAGAGAAAAAATGTTCCTGTTTCCTAACAAAATCTTTTAGAAATCGATTTAATTCCCCACTCCGATTTTTTATCGCGCATTTTATCGTAGAACTACGATGTTATCGATCTTTTATCGAGAATTGGCGCTTCGACTGTGAAAAGAACTCGTAGAGAACAAGCTGACAATTTGCAGTAAATGTGCATGCGCGATGGTTAACGAACCATTACCCGGTTCTATCGGTCAACACATAGGTAGAATGGCGCTTTGATGTCCTATGATTGCACGACTGCTGGCATCAATCACTTTTCCGTACTGCTCGTTACTTTGTCCGCAAGAAAATAGAAATAACTGAAGACACAATTGAGGGCGCGTTCGCGAATAGCGAAAAAACAGTTGTACGACGAATACAATCGTCGTTTCGGAAAATAAATCCTCTTCTGAGCCTTTGAAGCGTGATGCGCTTTCTTTTCAATCGTTTTACTCTTTACAATCTCTCCTTCTGCTGACCTGCGTTTACTGTCTATTGATAACAATATAAAGAAGAGTACTTAATCAAAATATACAGGAAAGAACGATTTCGCTGAAATATCTAAAAATTTTATTGAATCATCAAAGTATTTATGTAAGGAAGCTCAAATTAGTTGCTAGAATTACAATTTTTTGCAGTGTTATCATAATACTTGAATCTCGATCTTTTATAATTATTTTTATTTAACATCATTTCTTTTAATAATCCTACATAATTATTTTCAGATTTAGCTAAATTTTTAGATACTTCAGCAAAACCATTCTTTTTGTGATACGTGTGTAAAAATATACTCTTTAACAAAATCTGCCGACAATTTATACCTATCTACTTATTTCTATCGAACTGATCAAATGATCAGTCTTTAAATAAAAATTATTATTTTTTATAATTGTAGATAATAATTGATTTATAATAATAATAAACAAAATAAGATACATAATAATTTTGATTTTGTTTCATTTTAATTATAAACAAAAACAGGAAATGGAAAATAAACAATAATACGGCTAAATAAAAAGGAATAAATTTAAAAAGGTCATTTGATCAGCCTTGATAAGTTTAGTTACATTCTTAATTACACGAATGTGCCATCAATGACATGACGATCATTCACGATTTGGAAACTAGATTTTGTCCTTTGCAAGTTTCGACGTAATATAAGATTTAGTAGCGAAACGTGTGAATTTCACAGCACTTTCGGTAAGATAAGAACGTATTATATGGAGGAAATGATTAGTAGTCTGCCAGCGAGCTTTCCCAAGATTTGCGAGGTCACTATGCGAGATCTTTATCTATTAATAATTTAATAAAGAAATATCTATTCTTTATGTTTGAATTGTACTATGTTTTCAAAAATACAATAGCGATTCTACATTTGGAGTAGCAATTTCCTTCCGTTTCAGACAGCGAAGTAACAAGCTCGTTGCACCGAGACACGGGATTGTAGTGCGATTCTTTTATGAATCCACGCAACATGATTCCGCGCTCAGCCGTAAAACAGGCACCGTTGAACAGAATATCGCCATGAAGATAAAGGGAGAAATATTCTTCCGGGCTGTACTGCGAATCTGTGCAAACTCGTGCACCACTGTGCCGTGTAATGGGCGAAGCGGATAAGGCGAATCCCGAGATGCAAATTTTATCCGTTCTCCAGGAATTGTATCGGAGAATTTAAAAGACAGCAATGTGGTCACGTGCATTCGCTGTTCGAGTTCCATTTACGTGGAAGATAAGCTCCGGTCGACGCCCGTTTGGTACGTGAAAACTCGCGAATTTTCAGCCACTTATAGGAAGCATTCAAAGAGTTCTCGTTTCATAAGAAAATTTACACGGAAAGAACGTGTACTAATTTTACTAAAGTGTTTTACTAAAGTGTTTAAAAATGTAGCTATTATAAATGCAGATCTGAAAACAATTTTGTTATGAATATCTAAATATTTATGAAAAACACTCAAGCTTACTAGTGTACTAAATGTTAAAATTTTTTGCAACATTACTGTTTGAACGTTCTACATAATTATTTTGATTTAAAATTACTTTCAGATCTGTATATATCTAGCTACATTTTTATTTATTTTAATAAAATTGTTCTTTCTCTTCGTATAACAATTTTATTATTTATTTATTTATTTTGTTACAAACGCTGTTCGGACATCCTTACATTATCTATAATATAGCAGAATGTGCGCTTTATTACGATGATTATCGCGCTTCGTATAGCCACAATTGTAAGTAGCAATCACATTAGGCTGTCTTAGTGCGACAATAGTACTGCGGCTTAATGCGATTGCTTAAGCTCGACAGTTCGATTATCCTATCGTACTTCGCGCCGATCCTATTTGCCGTATCCGTGAAACGCGGATCCGAGTAGAGTCGAGACGATGAGAGCCTCGCATGCTCTCGACCCGGAGGAAATGACGTTACCATGCTGCGGCCTATTATTAATGGAAATTCAATTTCTATTGATTCAATTTCAATTTGATTGCTGAGCATCCGGTTTGCGGAAACCTGGAAACCGAGCATTGCTCGCGCATACGCGCTTCACAGATCCGCAGAAATATTTGCTTCCCATATCCGCCACTCACGCTCACCCCGTAAATGCATTTTAATAACACATCTCGATTGAGATCCAGGCTATTGTTCCGCAGTCCGCACAATTTGTCTCCGGGATATTCCAATTGCATCTCTGAAAGTTTTCTAATCAATGCCATGTGGAGCCTGAAAAATAACTAGCTGACGGAGAACACTCTTTTTTTTTAAATCCATTTCTCATTTTGTTCCAACCGGAACAGTTTTATCTCTTCTGTATTTTTTTCTATTGTTAAATATTAAAGGAGTAATGGTAACTCAATTATTATTTTTACTATTTTTATTATTTTATTATTTTATTTTTCATTATATTATATTTTTAACCTCCATTACCAATCTGTTTCCGTAATTAAATTGCTTTATTTTAAAATAACATCCGTATATTTGATAATAAACTAGAGTCAAATTGTTTTAATTAAAATAACGATGTATTGATAGGAGCAGTGACGATTTACAGTAATGATTAAAAATTGGGTACAGTTCGACATGATGAATTTAACAGTGATGGATTTTAATGTTACGACACGTATGAACGATTTTGCGAAATTAGATTGCGAATATTGCGATTCAATTGACATGAATTCGATAATGTTTCGCTCTTCGCATTCGATCGATCAAATTCCGTGTAAAAAAAAAAAGAGTGACACGGTTACAGAGTAATGGAAATTTTTGCAAATTGTCGGCACTCGACACGTTGTATCGGACGAGAGCTGGCGCGCCGGCCATCCGAGAGAATTTCCCGACGTGATGGCTACAGCTTTCGTTGAAGCTGAAGGAAATTACATTGCGCGGCAAAACCGCGACCACGAAGCTCGTTACGGTTTCCGCACGGGAAAGACTCGGGAAGTAAAAGGCGAGAGGGGAAAAAATGTGTACGCTTTTCATTCATTTGAACGGACACTCTTCCATCGGTATGACTCGTTAGAAATTTTCTGCGACAAGTCGCGCGTTTTTTCCGTGCCGAATGGTCGCGGCATGACATATAACGCGTATGCGAGCTACATTATGTAACGAAGCTGTGTATTGAAACAAAAAGTGTTACGAACTTCAAAATTCAAGCGGCTGTAACATTTGTTAAAAATGAACGAAATATAAATTTAAAAAGTGAATTTTAAAGTTTAAAATCTCTATTTTTGAAAAGTCATTGTGTCTTTTAAATTTTTATAAGTTTAGTAATTTTTACATATAGAAAACTACGAGCTGAACAAAAATGATAAATTTTGTTCTCACTTTATTGTGTGTCACATGTCTAAAAAAACAACTTGCAAAAAATTCGACTTTCTAACATAAAAGCTTAAAATTTCCTTACAAAATTGTTTTTTAAAATAAGATTCCAAGATTAAGATTTTTTTGTTACTGAGTTATCGTAAATTAAATTAAAGGAACAATTTGACTTCGATTGTTCACAACTTCAATAAAAATTATCGTAAAACAATTTAAAAAACAGATTCTTCCTTTTCCAGAGTTCGAAGCTGATACTTTGTTTTATTGAATGGTATAATTGCCAATTAAAAAAAATAGCTATGTAGAGAGAGAGAGAGAGAGAGAGACAAGTGAAGTAACGTTATGAATTTTTGTTCCAACCCAATACAAGCGTTCATTCATTCAACCCGGTCGGCTATTTTCAGAACGGCGAGAGGTGCTCTCTCTCACCCCTTGCGTCTGTTCCGCGTAGGTCGATCGCGAATATACAGACAGTAATGCTTCTGGCGTCACGTCTACCGCGAGAAAGTGAAGAGCCGCGTTTTCCACTATTGATTTGGTGATATTACTTTCCGGGACAGTAGGCACTCGATGCCATGCTCTTGTTTGAAACTCGAACTTGCGTCCCCGCCGAAGATCGATAAAACGCCGAGCAACATCCTGCGAAAACTGTCGCATGTGTCAGTCGTGTTGGAAAAATTATACCACGATCATGTACATGTTACGATGTAATCTGATTAGAAGCAACATTTTTCGATGAGATTTAACCATGATAGAACGACCAGAATTTTTATGAACCTCGTTTTCTTGTTATTTCTTCATATTGTTTTTATTTTTCTCCTGTTCTCAAATTATCTAAGCTCCTCATGTATCATCCTTTGTAATGTATCGTGGAAGCTGCGCAAATAAGAACGTCATTCATAAAAAGTTCTTTCGAGATGGATGATTAATGTCATCGATCGTAATTATCGTTAACGAACGATTCCTTTTGGTATTAGTCGAGTTATTCCTGGCGCTTCTGAACTTAATTAAGCGTGGACTTCAGTGAAAAAGCCCTCTCTCGAGTTCGTATTGCGAAACGAATCCACTTACTCCCATTGACTGCTTCAGCAATAGAACCATTTGTAAAATAATTTGAAAGAGGATAAATTAATATAAAAATTAATATAAAAAAAGAAATTTGTTGTTCTAACAATTGTTTAAAAAATGATGTTCCGCTTAATCCTCCTTTAGCAGAACATCATTTTTTTTTAATCTGATGACAAATTTTTTTTTATATTAATAAAAAAAATGTTAATTAGACTTGATTTTGCTCATTTTGTTCTGCTAATTTGTAAGATGTAAATTTTAAATACATAGTGATGAAGTTGATGCACACAATGTGCTTCTTAATTTTTCGACGAGAGATATTAAGAGAAATTATATGTTATTTATTTTATTTTACTTCTATGTTTTTACGAATTTTTTCTTTGCAATAAAGATCAACAAATGTAAATTATGATTTATTGCAATTAAGAATACTTTATCTCGAGTTTATTTGTCTCCAAACGGAAAGAATTGCAGTCTGAAGTATGTATGTTTCTTGGAGATATGAGTGCGTGCACGTATAAATAATTATCTCGTGTTTCGTTTCCAAGCATTTCCGCGAACACCGTTAATATTCTACGATCTTAGGAAGATTTTCTTTTCTCGAGCATTGATACCAAGCTTACCTTTCAGAAAAATCATACATGTTAGACACGCTAACTCGCAAATGGCGAGCTCATGAAATCGCGCTCGCTCGTTAAGAGCAGGAGACGATAATTAGAGAATATCGCTGTCGTGGCTCGCGACGAACTATTTTTCTGCACGAGCCTGGTGCGTGTCGTAATTATGAACGAAGACGGGAACAGAGCATAATTATTCTCCAGCTGTGCAACAGTGAGCAGGCAAAGTCGCGTAT
>Ga0157364_1008318_pt1 | contig 10749 bp, 2 predicted proteins | sample AttsexASBM2_FD_111476 | JGI IMG/M metagenome (GOLD analysis project Ga0157364, IMG submission 111476) | Fungus gardens microbial communities from leaf cutter ant in Ribeirão Preto, State of São Paulo, Brazil - Atta sexdens ASBM2 | ecosystem: Host-associated > Fungi > Mycelium > Unclassified ... | reverse complement strand
TTTTTTTTTATAAATTATATATATATATATATATATATATATATATATATATATATATATATATATATATATATATATTATAAATACATATGTATACTATATGTATACAAGGTGTCTGCTTGCTCTTGACAATAGATATATTATATGTACTGCAATGGAAATTAAAGAAATGTGTTTGCGGAAGGAACGGGAGGCAACTTGCCTCAGGCAACAATGGCATATAATGATATACAATTTCGGAAAGATCAAATGGATTTACTGCGTATCGATAATATAATTGTATATTACTTAATTTGCGTACGACGAATAAAAAAACTGATGTACGTCATTCCATACGAGCTCGACGTATTATTGTACCGCGTGCGCGCTTAATTTACTTTGAATTAGTCACTTAAAATATGGTCGCGAAACGCTGCTCGTAATTGTCGTTAGGAGGAAGTAAAGTACGGTTGCAAGACACCCTGTACACACATACGAGATACGAGATAATATATTGTAGATACAGATTTTAGTCACATCTGGATAGTATTTAGAGTCAATACTGTGAAAAACGCCTGTAACTTACCTACCTATACCCTCTAGATAATAGATGATGACACTTGTAATTGATTTTCGAAAGATAAAATATGAATGAACAAATATTGCGAGACAGTCGATTAAATAAATAAATAAATAAATAAATGATATACCTATAACTGAACGTATCGATTTATATCATCATCATTTCCTGAATCTATTTTTTATTATTATAATCCTTTTAACATCCCAGGAAAAAATGTTATATAAATGGATATATTTTATATACAATTATATATAATTGTATATAAAATATGCCAATTTTTTATATAGTTATATGTGATTTTATATAATGAAACATTTTTTTCCCGAGATTATCACATTTTTTTGTATGATTATTGTCTTGATGTTCTCTTTTTTTTTTAATATATGATTTCACATATATAATTCTTAATTAAATATTTTAATGTTATCATATAATTCATTGTCTCTAATCTTTCTACATAATAACAAAAAATTATAATTCCATTCATTAATGAAATGACATTAAATATTACTTAATAAGTTAATCACTGATTAAGTTAATTGCAAGTTTGTTCAAAATCTACTCTAAATTTTTTTACGTATTATTTGTTTCATTACATTTTTCGTCCATTTAAAAAGATCAAGTTCATCATCCTAGATGGCGTAAAATGAAACTTTCTTGCCACCTCTTATATATACGTGTGATGTAATACAACACATATAAGCAGAACTAAAGCTAACCTCACTGTCAGTTTGGACAGGCTTAGAGAATTGGTGTTTAGAAAATTTTGGAGCATACGTCAAGAGAATCATGTCGCGGTAGGATATTTTTTTTATTATATTTATCAAATCCTGTGTATCCTGCAATGTACAAATTATATGATAAGTCAAAGCAAGAACTTAAATGTTGATATGCATCGATTTTTATGCAACAGGAACTTATGACATTAAAGCTTCAAATTCTCAGCTGTCGCAAAAGAATTTATCTTGAAAAGCAGCTGGATTCTATTTCATTTATTTGCATAAATTCTTTTATTTTGCAAAATCAAGAGAGCAATGTTCTTATGAAGTTCAGTCAGTGACTGAATTCTCATAAAAATAAAGCATAACAAAAGAGAAATGATGAGATTTTCTTTAACAACTTCTTGATGTTTACAGTTAACAATATAGCTTTAAATAACTATTGCAATTTATCGTAATTTGTTACAATTTACTTCTTAGAGTACCAGATATCCCAGACAATTCAGCTACGATGGGGGATAGACCTATGTCTATAGTGCGTCGTATGGACCATGAAAGAGAACGGATGCTGGGAATGACGGATGAGGAGCGGGCATGGAGGAAAAAATGGTTGGATGCTCAGAAACTCGCGCCTGAGGAGCCAGTGTATCCCAAGGGTTACTATGAAGCGATGTACAACCCAATCAGAAGATTCTACATGGCACCTATGAACAAATTCGAGAATATTTTGGCGCCAGTTATAGTAATAACAAATAGTTGATAATCCGTTAAATGCAAAATAACATTAATTACACAAATATTATCCATTCAATAATGCATATAACAATTATTTATGATCCAGCAAAATGCTATCAGTTTACTGGTAGACTGGCAATAAAGTCGATTAGATTCACACTGCAAATCTATAGTCATCCATATTAAAGATAAAATATGTATTTCATAATAATAAAACAATTTTGAAAAGAATTTACAGATTAATCTAAATTGCATTAAAAAGTAATAAAATATAAAACATAAAAATTTTAGCAACGAATTACCATTTGGATTAAAAGTTATTTTAATAACTAGTATATTTTTTATCTGTGCTTTGATAAAAATATATAGAAATGTAATAAAATAACAAAAATCTCAATTTTTAAGATATAAGTATTTTAAGTATTCAAGATGATTTGTGTAAAGTTACATTCTAATACAAAAATTAGTTATCTTGTAAATAAATAAAATATTTATTCTAAATTTTTATAACTAATTGATGAATCGCAATGAAATTTCGCATAAGTCGTTTTTTAAATACTTAGAGTATTTATAAAAACCATTTAGATTTTTATTACTATTTCAAAAATTTTAATTTATAACAATAAAAATAATAATAAGTAAATAAACTATTAAAATGTGTTCAATAAAAATAAAATGTATGCAAATGACACAAAAAGATTAACAGTTTCTGCTTCTTTACAGGGTAAGTTTTCGGCGAACGTAACACGGCACTTTATAAGCAAAATGGCGATGTCTATCGTTGCATTTTATGGTATCTATTATTATATGAAATACAACAGAATGGTAACTATAACAAGAATATTTCAACATATTAAATGTAATATTACTTAGACATGTCATATATATTATATGTATTATTTGGTTCTTTCAGAACTGGACGAAAAACGGTGGATGGAAAATCACAATGTCTAGGATGAAAATGTACTCTGACACCAAGGATTTAGATGCTTTATACAGAACGAAGGGCAATCAATTTTACGTAAACGGTTTCGACAAATCTCCTATATAAATTTTAAAAATATGCCATTTTCCTTATATAGTTGCTATTTAATTAACATCGTTAAATGTCATTAAAGTAACAAACACGATGTTATTAATAAATGTTAGTAATAAATTGTTGATGATAATCTCGTTTATAAGACTTATATTTCAAGCTCTGATTTATTTTTTTAAGAAATATCTCACTTGTGTATTGCGAATTTTCAAGATTCAGATTATTTATATTTTAGTTTATCTTACCTCTCTTACCAATATATATTTTTTTAATTATTTAAAAAAATATATCATTTATCAGATATCAAGAAAATAATATTATATATTTACAATGTTAACATTATTATATGAATGGAATCATAGTTTTTGTAATGTTTCTCAGCTATTTAATGCTATCAATTATTAGTTTTTAATTAATATCATCTCTCGTGACAAATTTTTTTAGAATTTTTATACCAATTGAATCTTCAGAAATATATCTTTCCAGAATATAATAAAATCTATATTTATAATAACAATAATAAAATCTAATTAATAAAATTTACATTTCTTAGAATTTTCATATATATATGAATTCTGAAATATTCTAATATTTCTAAACCTCTGTATTTTATAATTTCTGAGAAAACAGTTTGAACTTTTTTAGATTTTTATAAAATTTTATCATACAAAAAAATTATAGAACGAAAGATCTTAGAAGTCTTACAATACTTTAGAATTTGAAGAATTCTAAAAAAGAGGAAAACTTTCTCAGTATTTCTAAAAAGTGCATTTTGTACAAAAAATCTGAGAAATTTTTTTTTTAAAGTATAAAATTATTAAAAAATTCTAAGATTTACATAAACATTTTGAAAAATTATATAAAAAATTTTATCTCACTTATGTATTTTTTTTAAATTGACAATTATATATATATAATTATATAATTGATCAATATAGTATAATTTTATTCATATGGCTGGAATTACTCATTTTCTGTTATTTCATATGTAGAAAAAAAAACATTCGATTAGAATACACAAACTCAATGAATTATATGTATATAATTTTGCTGTAATTCTGTCAATCAAATTATCTTCACCACCGAAAAGTCATGCCCCATCGAAAAACCGATTGCTAAAGGCGTCACTGACTCACTGTTATCAGAGAGAAATCTAAGAGCTAGAGTTTGTCAGCCTTTTTCATGTTACCATCAATATAATTTCATTAAGTCCATTTTTCAATGTCGCGTATATTATACAAAAAAACCTAACCTTGTTTTCATTTCATACACAAGTGAGCGTAATGATTATTGTCATAATATATTTAATATCTAACAATAAAATAAAACTCAATGGAGTTGTACTGCTATATTAATATTTTGATTTAAAATTTAACTATAGAACTTTAAATAATAAGTATATTTCTATACTTACGCGGTGTTTAAATTATTCACAATTTATAATTGCTTATTATTTTATAAGTTCGATTTTTCTTTCAATTTTTCGACAACCTTCATTTATTTATTCTAATTGGTTTTTCACTTTTAGAAAGAATATAATTTCTAGCTCGTATTCAAAATTCTTTTATGTTTGAAATTCTACAGTATACATAACGTAAATTATGTACTAAATACATGCTAACATTATAGAAGTGCTTGCCGAATGCGTAACAGACTTTTCTATTTTCATAAAACGCACGGTACTAAATTTCAAAAAAGACTGAAATTTTTTGCGCGCAGCGTTTATATACCACATTGGAAAGCTAGCGCGATCCAATAAGCATCCGCAGCGAGGCATCGCACTCATTGGCTGACATGCGAGTGGTGGGGATCGCCGGTTGACGGCTCATATAAATAGCACGTAATTCTCAATTTCACGCTTTTGCGATTCGAGCAGCGGACGAGGTCCTGTCATTTTAACGTTGGAAAAGTTCGCAGTCCTGTTTTCGAATCAATTGATTTTTCTTCATATTCTGATCTCTGCTGAATATAAAATGACGTTGGAAAAGTTCGCAACCCTGTCAAAAATCGATTGTGATTTTTTCTCCCTATTCTAATCTCTGCCGAGAAACGGCAAAGGATCATTCATCGTTGGATTTCTTTACTAAGGTAATCAATAATTAACTTTGCCTTTATTTCTCGTAACAGTGTAAATATCGCGTATTGCAGAGTCTATAATACTAGCACACTAATTATTCGGCCGAAAGTATATTTCTCGCATACTCATTTGATTGAAAATCAAGACGCGCGACGTCGTGTCGTGTCATCGCGTCTCGCGTCGCTTTTTACACATGAAGTTGACCGCATATGGAAAATGATGTCGTTTCTCCATCGCATTCACTTTTCATTCGCGAAATGCAGCGGATAGGGGACACGGCGGAACGGACACTAGCTCTCAAACAAGTGAAAACACGCGATCAAATATGGTAATTAAAATTTATATAATACCTGAATGTATAACTTGAATGTATATTTTCATACGTGATATTTAACTACTGCGTAACTTTAGAATCAATATTCGCATATTAATAATCCGTTCGAACGCATATTTCGTAAAACTTGTTCGTCGAAAATATATATCGCTTGAATAATCGACAATGAGATTTTCGATCTACAATACGGAAATAATAATAATAATAAAAGAGCGTATATTATAATATATGCTTGCCCTTTATGATTGTTACTTTCGCATTTCGAGCATCAGATATCTCGAAAGTTCATGAACGCGACGCCAAGTGTGAGAAGTGCGGCGTCACAACGCGTCGTTCGCGTCGTTTGCGTTGTTTTTGGCATGCGAAGTTAAAATGAAGTTCGCGCAATTATAGATTTAATATTCACTAAGAGAAGGACGCGCATTGCCATCGTCGTGTCGCTCTTAGCGTGTGAAATTGATCATACGAGAGGTGAAATCACTTCGACATATTAATTGCATTTATGTTTTATTCGTAGAATGCGGTGAATATAAGATGATTGGCTCCAAATGAGTGCTGTTGTAACTTATTGAATTGGTAAATAAAATTTATATTAATTTTATATCTAACTCTTAAAGTATCTAATAATTGTATAATATAGTTTCGGCACTAGTATGCGGATAATTCGAATACGTATTTCACAATACTCGTGCAGCCGAATAGCATATCGCGTATAAAGTCAACTGTACAAAAATCTTTCGCCATCTTATTGTTAGATACATTTGAATATCTAAATTTTATTTGTAAAGTATCACGAATATCGAACATAATAAATTTCCTGCGTTCTTATCTTTCTGTAGTGAACTATGTATCACATCTAATTAATATCGACTATGCCAACAAAACATGACATGCTCGCATAATATTTAGAATGCATTCCGTCTTCACGCTCACATGATGTAAGCAGTAGTTCAGCCTTGTTTATCAAATCAAGGATAAATGATTGATGATATTTACAAGCACTGTAAGCGTAAAAGAGTGCAATTATTTGCAATTGCACTTAATTTTAACTATTTGTTTCAACTATTTGTTTCAACATAGGTGCTGTCACAAAGCAAATAATGGGAAGAGAAGAGAGATGAAAATAGACTTGATAATTTTGTAAGAAGCAGAAGGAGAAGGAGAAGGAAGAGACTCAGGAAAAGCAATGGAGCAACTTTGGTAAACAAGCTTATTGCTTACTTGCTTTAAAAAATTAGTCATTTCTTCCCATTATTTCGATGATTAAAAATAATAATTAAAAAAAAGAATTAATCTAAAACATTATAGAAATTTATTCTTATAAAGACAATTTCGAGAAAATGTATAGTTATTTTAATGGATATATAATTGAAAAACTATTAAAAAATTCACTGTGTATAAAAATTAGTTTTTTAATTATTGATTATTTTGAACGCTATTTTAATTTGTATCTTGTATGTTACAGAATCATGTAACCACGTAGCTGATAACTCCACTGCTGCGCATCAGTCAGTCTTCTTTTTTCTTTTTTTATTGGTACGCGCAGCCACCTCAGCCATGATCAGGCCATTAGCCAGTTAGTGAAGATGCAGTAAAATATAATGGCACTTTGCATGGCTCTGTACTGAGAGGTCGGGACATCGGTCGATGAGAAACAAAAATCTTATCAGGTAATGAATCTGTGAAAGGTATATAGATCTATTATTATATTGAGAAATGAATATAACGCTTTATAGATCCATTACTTTAAAATGGAATAGCTACAAACGATTATGATACATATTTAATCTTGGATTTGTTTATTATTATTTGTTAATTTGATCAGCCTCTTGATCTGTTATTATGCTTGAAGTTATTGCTATGATTATACCCGGAAAAAAAAGTTTTATATATAATTATATAAAATTATATATAATTATATTAAAAATTGACATATTTTCTATACAATTATATATAATTATTATAAAATATGTCTATACATACATATAAAAAAAGAGAAATAGAATTCAATGATGAGTTATAAATTATATAATATTAATAAATTAAATAAGAACATAAATCTGTTTAATTTTATTGAATTATTATTTGATTGATACATATTAGAAATAATTAAATTTTTTAATTTAAAAAAATATCCAACAAAAATTCCTTTTTTTATTAATAATATAAATAAAAAAATAGTTTATATATATATATATATATATATATATATAAAATTGCATTTTAATAAAAATAGGCTTGATGGATATAAAAAAATTATTGAAGTAATTGGTTTTTAAATTAAAATTAATGAAAATAATTGATGAAAAAGAAAAGAAAAAATAAAGTTTTATATAAAATATATATTTTAAAATACAAAAATTTTCACAGATTTTTTTATTTTTAAATTAGTACAGGATATTCAATCAATATATGTGACTTAAAAATAAAGAATAGTTTGATACAGCAAAATCTATAATTAAACAAGTTATGCATTTATTTTCCTTAATCCCATTCCCAAATATTCATCCAAGATTAAATATGCCATAAATTGGTGCAAAGAAAAAATATATACATTTAAAAAAATATTCCTTCAATGCGTATAGAAGAAAAAATTGTCCTTTTTTACAAGAAAAAATATAATAATGTTATTGCAACTGACTAATCTTATCTTATATACGTATATAAAATGTAATTCTACATATGATAAATAATTAATTCTTGAATCACACACAGCAATTTTAACATAATAGATTGTAGCTTATTCAGTTGATTGATTGACAAAATAAATTTACAACAAATAAAGCAAAATAAGTGACATAAAATCCCATAAATTACTCGTCGCGAAACACAAGAACTTAAATTATATTAAAACTATTTTTCCATTAAAAAATTTTTATAAAATTTTTTATAAAAAAGATATTTTCATATAATACACATTACAAATAATAAAGTGATATAACAATGATATAAATGCAACTGATAAGAAGTTTATAAGTCACAAGGATTTTTTCGCGCAGTACCCGGTTAAAAATTTGTCATGCATGAATATGTATAAATATATATAAATATGTATAAATATTCATAAACATATATAATTTTATGTGAAATATGTTCATACATGTTCATATCCTTTTTTTTGTAACATTATTTTTTAGTGTAATAGAAATAATAATAGTAATGTAAAAATATTAAAAATAATTAAAAAGATAATTTTCGCACTATTTGTTTTAGAAAACATCAAGTTTGAAGAAATGTAAAAAAAAATTACTTATGTATAATTATATATAAAATTATGCATAATTATAAGTAATTTTTTTATTATACATTTAAACAATTTTTTTCTAAAACAAACAAAAATTATCCCTTTAATTATTTTTTGTTTTCACATTCCTATTATTATTTTTAATACACTAAAAAGTAATTTTACAAAAGAAAGAAGGACATATTTCATATAATTATACACAAATGTTTATGAACATTTATGCGTATTTGTGTGTATATATATATATATATATTCATGCATGAAAAATTTGTTACCGAATAGTATTTAAATATTATATTTAAATGTACATAAAGATAATTATAGATGTTTTGATCAAAACTGGGCCATCTTTGGTATGTCAAAACAATAAAAGAAAAAAATGTATAATTTAAAATAATAATGAAGTGTCAATATGATAAAAATATTATTAACGCGATTAGTAGAAAAACAAAGATTTCCACAGATAAAGCATAAATTATAAAATTATAAAATTATCTAGTCACTATAAATACAGTTATTATGTATACTGAGTCTATGATGATTCAATTTTGCCATTTCTTATTTGTTGTACCTTTACAATTATTTCTATTTCACATAAATGTTGTGCAAACATAAGAATTCTAGGCATATTTTATGATATTTATATTGTAAAATTAATATAAATTATAAATTTATAAATTATATCGTTAACAATTTTTTTTAAATAAAACATACCCAGAATTAGAAATAACTTCATAATTATATAGAGTTTGAAGATATTTTTCAAAAATCAAATAGAAAACGAAAACTTATTTTAATAACGTGTCTGCGGGCAGATCGGTGTCGCGATAATACAGAGATTTTTTTTGTATATAAATGTAAATAACTGTTATTATTATTACGTTAAATGTCATAAAGAAATATTTTGATTTGCAAAGTCACAACAGTGTTTGCATATAGCGTGATGAAGATGAAAATACAAAAAAATAGGTTATTAATTGCTATAAAAATTTATTAATTAATTTAATTTAACAATTAATTCGTTTAAAATCAATATATTTTAATGTCATATTTAATATGCGTTTAAGATGAGAAACGACAAATTAAACAAAATTAAATTGTATATAGGCTACGAGTAAAAACTGTCAATTGCTAAAATGGTATTTAATATTTAAAACATGGATAAGAAAATAACAGACAAACGTTTCAACCTTTCTTAGGTCACCCTCATACATAGTTACAAAATTTCGAATCACTATTTTGTAACTCTTTTTATATTATTTAAATTATATTGTTAACCAACTTGCAAACTTTTTTATTATTAACTATACTTATTACACTGAGGATGATCTAATAAAGGTTGAAATGTTTGTCTATGTTACAATCTTATCCTTGTTTTAAATATCATTTTAACAATTGACATCCAGCTTTTACTCGTAGACTATACATTTTTTTTTGTAGACTATACAATTTAATTTTTAATTTTTGAGTAAGAATATTTCAATTATATTCAATTTTAAATAATTTTTAAAAAATTACAAAAAGCAATTCTGATTCATCAGAGCGCCAACCCATTTTTTCAATAACTGCTTTTTTTTCTTTTTCTATCACACGTTTTGATGGTCCTTCTGTAATACATTGACAAAAATTTCTGGCTGAAAATATTTATATAAGTATATTTTACCAGAAATATTGTATCAAATAGAATTCCATTCATCTCAATTAAAATTCTAATAAATTTAATCAGAAAATTCTGATCTGTTCAATTACCACCAGAATTATCATTTAATCCAGACCATTTCTCTCAGTGTAGCTTCTCCGTCTCGGCATTCTCAATATTATTTCCTTCATAAATTTTTATTAATTTTTCGAGTATCATTTAACATATCTGTTGTAGCATCCTCATGGCACGTGCAACAAACGATGCGTTTCTTCGGAAACATTTCCGGGTTTCACACACTTTATCATAAATACGGAATACGGTCCGGGTAGCGTGATCGTTGCAATACGTATCCAATTCTCATCAAATTTACCGATCTTTCGAGCTTGTCTCGTAAGACCAG
>Ga0157364_1008317_pt1 | contig 10750 bp, 7 predicted proteins | sample AttsexASBM2_FD_111476 | JGI IMG/M metagenome (GOLD analysis project Ga0157364, IMG submission 111476) | Fungus gardens microbial communities from leaf cutter ant in Ribeirão Preto, State of São Paulo, Brazil - Atta sexdens ASBM2 | ecosystem: Host-associated > Fungi > Mycelium > Unclassified ... | reverse complement strand
TTTATAAATGTTGAAAGTTTTCTTTGCTGATATAGGACTATAGAAGATCTAAACGTATAATTAAATTAGCGCGAAAGAAAACTTCCAACGGTAGCAATAGTAAAAATAAAATATTCTATTGAACGTGATCAATACTTGCAAAGTTATTTCATACACATTTTTTCATTATAGAAACTCAAAAAGTCACTTAAATCTCAACTAGCAATAATAAAGCTCTCACATTTATATGCAAGCATAGAAAAATTGCGTGGTGCAATAACGCACAGTAGTTAATTACTTCGTTCAATCAAGGTGCAAGCTCTTTCATTCGCGTAATTTACCGACAGCTTCGTGAGCTGATGAACCGCGAGTTATAGTGAGTCATTTTGTTTCTGCGTAGGACCGCAATTTTAGCCTTTTTTTATATCACTTTTGAGACTAATCGTGTAACGAGCCATGTTGAACCGCGGGCCATGGGACCTCACTTTAAACGAAGATGTTATTACGACTTGTCTTATCATTAATCAGTCCAGTGCTGCTCTTACGAATTCAATTATGTTCATCTATCATTTATCATAAATAGGCATAGATAATCATTCTAAATTATTCTCTAATTCAACATATCTAGAACAGTGCTTAATTATTTTTAATTAATAATGAAATAATTTCATTTCAATTTTTTCCCTTTCTTTTTTTTGTAATTTAACGAAAAAAATCATTTTTAGAAATATATTTTGATGAAAAGGTATCCTAGTGAGGGTTAAAATGTCTATATAGAATAACACAATAGTGACTTTATCATCACATTATTGATGGTTTTGACGTATTATATCGTGAACGTTTTTGAGGAGAAGCTACTGGGTGCCTGTAGGACACATGTTTTCTGAGAGCATCTCGTGATCGCGACACATGTGAACAGGATGTGCAGCTATATGAGCTATTACTATGCGTCTCCATGTGTACTCGCAAGTTGTACTGATTACTTAATTGTTTACCACAAATAAGACAAGTGACACTGGATTTGTTGTAACTCTGAGAAGTTCTACTAGGTGTGGACGCCGCAAGCAACTTGAAACTTGCATCCCACACAGCTGGCGGTGGTTTTACATCTTCTGTAGTGACTTGATCCTCCATGATTGGCGCTGTCTCATCCGCTATGTTCTCCGAATAACCTCTATCGACATATTTATTAACAGATACGTTAACAGGAACAGACATTTTTTCCCTTTGGTTTAACTTCGCGTTTATAGAGTAATAGGGCTTCGTCTTCACGCAATATGGTATACTTTCTTGATCATTATTAGGCTCCTCATCCTCTAAAGTATCCATTTTAGGCAATGATACAGATTCTGACGATCCAGGAGTTATTACATTATCTTTCTCTATCTTTATTATCTCTTCGTTCAGTCTTTCCTGAGGTTGCATTACTGGCGACTGCACATATATATCATTATCCTGTCTCGAATTTTTCTGAAATAAGAAGACATAACCATGTAAATTACATTAAATAATTATCATATTTCTCCATTAAAAACATTACACTATTAAACACAACAAAAAATATATAATCTAAAGGTGTATTAATTATGCAGCGTCATATGCTTTTATGTCTCTATATTAAAAATAAATGTTTACAATAGAATAATATTAAATAAATTTATTGTTATAAAGATTTATACAAAAATATAAATTGCTTTTGATAATTAATAATCATAATAAATATATTTTTTAACTTTGCGAATATAAATATTGATGTGATATAACGGTAAATATATCTTTTAAAATTCAGGAAAATAAAGTAAAGCATATTCTATATATATTATACAACAGGTTATGCATTGCACATTAATTATATTATCTATTAATTATATTATCTATTATGTGCAATTTATTCGTATTTACTTAAAATCAATATTAGAATATATTACTTAAGGATATTTAGCATGATAATTTTTTAAACATTTGTTTTCGTTTTTTTGGTTTATATAATTCTAGAAATAAACATTTCTATTAAACAATACTAAGGCCCAGTTCCACAATTAACTCTTAATCGAGGTTCAACTTATTGTCTTTTTCCAATTCTAGAATTGGAAAGAAATGAGAAACGAGTTAAGAGTTAACCGTGAACCGTTGTGGAACTGGGCCTAAGTATGCCTAATAAAATGTCTAATTTTTTATTTAAAAAACTATTTAGTCAAGAGTTACTATTGAATTCTAACAGTTTAGCACATAAAATCCTTGACTATATCTGAAAATTATTTTCCAAAATTATTTTGTCTGTAGATTTTCATGCATTTTTTTTCTTTTAGCTAATAACATCTTTAGAATCAAGAAATTAGTGCTAAACATTTGTTATCATCACACTTGACTAAACTGTTAAGCATTATTGTACTGCAAAAAAAACATAAGTGTTGTATGAAATCGCCGTTTTAACTTCGGTAATATATAGTTTTAGTAATTTAGAGATTCATGGAAGAAGCTATTTTAGATATACCTGTAAAGTCATTCTATGGGGTAAGGTTCCATGGGATGCATCCACTTGCATTTAGTTGCAACACACACAACGATCTTGATCTCGTGGATATCGTTTTTATTCATTATCGTTCCTTCGATGCATGTACGAACATAATATGTGTAGCGGTATAATTCCTTCGTGAAGTACTTCTTGAGGAACGACAGTGAATGTGTTTAAGTAACCTGAACAAAACAACACGATCAGGATAATATAAAAACATTAAGTGAGGAACAAGCGAACGCGGATTTGCTTCGTTCTCCGTTCTGCTAAAGTATGAAAGAAATTAATTATCTGCGACCTTTTGAGAAAATATATTTGTGACAATATTATGACAATTCTGTATTCTTTGAGTATATTGAACATGAATATTTCAAGGACAGCATTTACAATACATGTACAATGAGCTATAATATGTACATATTGAATTTATCGTGATTTACAGATAAATTCTACTTAATGAGATATTGAGAGATTTGTTTACAACTCTAAATGCTTACAACAATGCTTACTGCTATCGCATATAAATATTGTATTATAGATATAATATGCAACGTGTTACAGTTTTAAAAAAAAATTGAAAAATAATATACTGACATTCTATTAATTGTAAGAAGCAATATTATTTATGAGCTATATCGAATATACAGATACTATTACAATGCATAAACAGTTGTATATCAATGTTAATGAAAAAAAGGAGAAAAAATGTGAAAGGAAAATGCATTGTGGTTTAAAACGGTGCAATTTATTAATAGAAAATGTTGCATAAGTTTTGTATAACTATATATTATATACTGGCTATATTGTTGAGCGTACCAACAATACAGTTATTTTGTGCAAATTTACAACAGACATATTTGTGTGAAAAATAATAAAATATTTAGTATATATTCGTAAGGAATAGTAAGAACTGTTAGAAGGAGTTATATTCCTGAATAACGGCGTTTAAAAACCCATGCTTTGTTATAAGCAATTAAAAATTTTCATTTGAGGACAAGATTTTTAAAAAGATTAAATATTATTCATGCTAATTACCTTAAGTACTAAAAAAACACGCCATTAATTTAATAACAAGAAAATGGTAGTCTTTATTTCTGAATATATAGTATAATAAATTGTTATATATATTTAGCTCTCTGATTATTTATTTCTTATGCACAATTAGCAAGCTTGCACTCAATCTGACTTAGTAATAGTAAGAATGAAAATCATATTTTTATTATTAAATAAAATCATAATTTGTATGTCTTAGATACAAAGTTACTGTAATTCAGAAATTAATTAATAAAAAAAAATTAGTACATAATACGCGCACTAAAATAAATAAATTAAATATTTTATTAAATATTTTGTATATTTTGTATATCATTATTTTTCGTTATATTAAGACAAAGAACTTGGTAATAATTTCACGAACTATGTATTTTATATGACGCCAAAAGTGTTGATACAAAAAATAAAATATAAGTTAAAAATGAAAATATACAATACATTCAGAAAATACAATATAAATGCAGAGAATAGCATAATTTTTTTTACATAATACAAGCTTTCCTTATACTCTTCAAAGTATCTTTTTAATATCGTTTAAGCACAAAAAATCACTTACCCCAGCCATGTCAGCTAATCCACAAATGTGCAATGTATCAGCCATAGCTAAAAGTGCAGGTAACTGTTCTTGATAAATATTCACTTCTCCATTATACATAAATTTGACCAGAGCACATAAATTTGCATATTCCATGCCTGGCAGCACAATGACCGGATGTTGCAAAACGCTTAAGTCCTAAAAATGTTTTCATAGGATTTTTATCTTACTGTTAGTTTGATAACTACACATTTCATCGCATACAAGTGACACAATATTAACTTAACATCACAGTTTGAATTAATTTAGAAATCCATTACATTTAGCTTATCAAGCAATCAAATTAACTATCCAAAATAATTTTATTCTTGAAGATATTAGATGTGATTACTTAAAAAAAAAGAAACAAGCATGAAAATAATATAATATTAAAATAGAGTTGATTCAAAAAAATGTAAAAAAATTTATATATTTATTACGTCATTAATAGATCAATATATTACTCAAAATGTTTCATAAAAGAAAAAATTATCGAGATTAAATCTAAGAAACACCAATTGGCAGCAAAATATATAGATTTAAAAGACATGAATCTTCATGGCTTGCATAACATGAGACAGTTTTATACGTATAAATACCTTAAAAAGTTCTTTAAAGTAATAACTACAAGCCGAGAGTATAATTCTGTGAGCATGAATATGTCTACCGCCGGCACTGAGCGTAACATCTGTCAGATAACCACCGTCAAGCAACTTTGGCAACGAGCTCAAGAGAGTATTTTGAAAATTATGCCACCGTAAACAGAACTGTTGACTTTCCATATCTCTGCCTGCTGTAAGAAAAAAAGGATTCATCATATTGAAACATTATATTTTATAAAAAGAAAAATTACCAGAATTAAGTCTCAATGACTGCATAAGAAAGAAAATACAGCACCAGTTTGCAGGAAAATCTAAGCAAACAAAATAAATTTAAAAGACATGAAATCTTTATGATGTCTTAAATTTGTACAAACTTATTCTTTTGCAGAGGATTAGAACATTGCAATGAATATTTTGTTACATAATACATAAGTTCATATCTGTATTCATTCATGCGTATCTAATCTTATGATATATTCTCCAGAGCTAATGTTAAAATCTATAGCAAAAGGCAAGTTTTTTAACTCATCATTGTTCAATTGCATTATGCAGCTTTTATGGAACAAGGTTATATTTGTGCAAAGCAATTAATCAATCGATGGATTAAAAAACTTATGCCTATAGTTATTGATGTTGAATTTGTACGATCCATTTAATTTATACAATAGCGAATTTGATTGAATGCATTAATGCGCACTGCCGAATATTAAAGTTATGGATATACTGATCCAAATATAAAAGTGAAATACAAATATTTCGAATTATAAATAATTATAAATATACCTTATCTAACAACACAGTAAATTATATATTGAAGAGTTCAAGGTAAGTTGTTTCTTTTATATTAAATACATATTTTTGTGTCAATTTATATACAATCTCAATATGCATCAGTGCATCCAATTGAATTCGCTATTAATTAAAAAGCACTAATTAATTATTAATTAATTTCATGGAATCAAAACTCTTATAAAAAAGAATTAATACTAATTAATACTATAGAATTAATACTATATTTTAATAGAAATAATTTGCAGATGTAACATAAAAAAAATTGAATTGACATTTATAGCAAAGAGATTTATAATTAAATGGATTCAATAGACCTACCGTCAACTTCGGAGGAGCTTAAACATTAATTAGGCACGTAACAATTCGATTCTCTCGTCGTACAGGATAAAAAGTTATAAAAGCCACGAAATTGCAGGGTGAAAGATGATTTTCTTCTGGTCGATTCGAAAAAGAGATCTAAAATTTAGGGAGATCTACGTCGCGAGATCGCGACGTAAGGGAGGTGGGGCAACAGTCCGCGAGATACAGAGGTAGACAATACTATTTATTTAATCAGGCTCTGTGCAGGTTCCAGCCAAATCTATTATTGTACTCAGGTATGGCTGGAGGAAAAGGACGGCCGTCGTTCCCGCGATTCGCGATAGTTCGCGGTAGACAACTTAATAGCACCAATATAGAGATGTCGAGGCATCAACACGTCTGTGAGAGGCAGGGAGACCAAGAGCCGCGCGTCCGTCGTGCCTTACCTCGTGAAAATCGTTGGACGTTGTCCGTCACAAACGATTCGTTCTCAACGTAAAACTGCCCCTCTCATCTGGCGAGCGCCATAATCGCGATTGGCGCGGATCACACGATCATGAGAGATACACGTCTAAACCACATACCACATAGCTGATGGCCACCTTTTGACGTTATCTAGAATTTATTTATACAAATGCTAATTTAGCGATTTTGTCGCAATTTCAGGTATCATGGGTTCGAGGAGACGCTATTAGTACTATTTGTGTCATTCTATCTTCATTATTCATTAAACAATGTGAAACAAGGATAGTATGATACAAATAACGTTGATAACGTGCTTCCCGAATACAGCCTTGATGGACAAATATTAGCTAATGATGACTTTAATGATACTTTTGCAATATTTAAATTTTATGTGCTTAACAGACTAATATATAATACTTAGTATCAATGGTTTTGAGTTACTTTGAACTATTTAGCGCTATAATTGGTGACACAGGTGTAGCGAGTGCAGCATGATATAGTGCCAAAGTCACAAAAAATCTGGCAACTTTGCTTAGAAACGAATTGAAATTTGACGCGATTTTTTTCAAATTTCGAAATAGCCTTCAAAATAATTCGAAAGGCTATTTCAAAATTGGTTTAATCGATGATCAATTCGATAAATTTGCTTAAGACAAATTTAAATTTTGATCTAAAATAAAAATGTAAGTCAGAAAATTGAGATCAGAAACCATTTTTATTCTCTAAATCTCTTAAAGGATTTAACTTTGAAATAAAAGAGATATAACATAATATATAAGATAATATATAAGATAATATATAAGATAATATAAAATATAAGATATAAGATAAGATATAAGATAATATAAAATATAAGCTACATATCTCGGAATATTTTGTTTATATATGTTTTTGTTTGAAAAAATTAAATAAGAATAATTATATGAAGAAATAAATGTATTTAAAAATGAAGATCCAAATACTTTTTATTTTTTATTATTAAAAAATTTGTTTCTATAATTTTGTTTTTTATGAGCTACAAACATTATTAAAGATTGAAATATCTTCTTAATAAAATTATGTATAAAAGATTAGGTATTTTGTTTTTGCTTGTTCATAGCTTTGAAGTCGCTAAATTTATATCCGAGGATAGGCTTGAGAATATTCGGCGTGAACATATTTCTCGCATTATTGATGCAAAGCTTATTGACATTTGTTGTCGTCAATACAATCATATTAAACAGCAGGTAAGAAATATGCTGATAATGCATCAAATTTGTATATTTCTTAATAACATGATAGTCTTCTTTTTTTAATTTTTTAATGATTATTTTATGGTCTTAGCTATGATATACTTAGTACTGGGTGTAATCAATATCCAGCGATATTGTCGAAGCATGATTCAACTGCGAATCAGATAGCTTTTTACTCCGTATTTATTAAATAAAACGGCATATATATATCATTAAATAAACTTTTATTACATTCAACGAAATCTGCTGTATAAACTGTTTTTATTTCAAATCAAAATTATAATACGAATTAATTGTAAGCCAAAAGTTCTTTATTTTTCAGAAATACAATTCAATGTAGACCCAGCAAACGAGAATGCATTAAAATAAATTGAAATTTTTTTCTATTCGAATGCGTATTTTAAATAACGAATATTTTTTGGATTTAATTGGATTCAATTGGATGCAAGTGGATTGAAAAACTGCATTTCCTATTCAAAATTTTGAATTGAACAGTATTCACAATGTGTGTGTTATGCATAGAAAAAGCTAATATTATTTTTAGATTGAAAGGCATAGAGATATGATATCCATGCGATTCCTATAAATGAATAAAAATGCATTCAGGATTAAAAAGCATTCATTTTAACATTCGTGAATAAATATTTCTGAAAATCTGAATCCATTTCAATTCATTTCAATCCATTCTCGTTTGCTGGGGAATTAAACTAGTTTTTCATTCTCTAATAATAACGAATTTTGTTGAAATTAATAAGGTTTTATGGTCTTAACAACAGATTGCATTTGTTAGATTATATTTATAAAGAGAGATATATTTTTTACAATAATTTTTTAAAAAGATTAATTAATTGTAATAGATATACTATGACATTACAATCTTGTTGCATGTTAATTTAATGATACTTATTTTTTTATTAAAAAATATGTTTGTAGGTTGAATATTAATTACGAGTATATATATATATTGTTAGTGGAGATATATAAAAAGGAAAAACAAAAAATGATCTATATATAATCCGATTTATACACCACTATCTGCTTCGATTGATATTATTATAGCATCGATTTTATTATTTGTATATAATTATACAGGAAAATGACGCTTACAACTGTAAAATCGCTTAAATGCTCAATCTCGTGTTGGACTTTTCTTGATAGTGCGATTCTAAATGTGTCATTCTCGATCGCGATACATTAAAAATCGCATTTTCTTCTGACACACAACAAGTTTGAAAAGATTTCTCAATTATATCACAGAAATACAGACTTTAAATTCGAGTGACAACTTGAAGACACACAATTACAAAATCGTGTTCGTAATGAGTGATTAAAAATTCGTAGAAATCATGTAAAAACTTGTGTATGCTGATTAGAAACAATTTTTAATCACCTGTGACTGATTTCTCAGAAAGAGAAATCAACAGTTTACGTTCCTTCAAGCGATATACATTTATATCTTGTCTGTTATTTTATATACAGTTTTTTCATAATTATTGTTTATAACACTTAAGACTACTGTAAGAGTTAATATAGTATTATTATAAAATGATTATAGCTAGTTATATTTCATATCGTCAATTTCTAAAAAGTGTATAACAAAATCCACAGCATTTATAATTAATAATAACGTACATACAAACATTGTACTTACTATCGATAACAATTGACATATTAAAAATGAAACTTTTCTTTGTTAGATGTCAGTGTTACGAATAAATAAAATATATCAACAATCAATATATTGCAGCTTAATATTTGCAAATAAAAAGTAACGTTCTTATCATTATGCAAGTTACATACGTATTTCTGTAATATATTCCAAAGTTATATTTTAGAAAATAAGTATTGATGAAACACGATAGTACTATAGAAAATCGAGATATTTTTTTAATATCTCGAGAAATACGATAACTCCTCGTCATTAGGCACAAATATTTCTATACTACTATATATTCATTCTAAAATGTGTTTATAACGTGCAAAAATTGTTTATATTTATACTAAATTGAAAACTTATTAGTTTTCAATGGTTTTCATTACTTAAAAGTTTCAACAACTGTAAGATAAATATTTGCAACTTTGCATCCTAGCAGAAAATCATGTTAGGATCATTTAGTGTCTAAAGAAATAGTCAAAAAGCTACGGAAATAATTTTCTTCGACACTAAATAATCCTAAATATCCTTCTTTGATGCAAAGTTAATCTTGTCAATGCAATCTTAGATTCAAAATTAGCTGTATATAATATTCATATTAATATTAAGAATGCCTTGTACTTACAAAATCATAAAATTTTCATTTGATAACACAAGAATTTTTAACTGAGAAAAACGCGACTTACTTGAGTTATAAAATTTTGAAATGGAGATGTAAAAGAGAGTGATAAAAACCCACGCCATATTCGATTGAATTCGACAACTTGTAAATCCTGTTTATGTTTAGAACCGATATAAAATCCGTGTATTCTCGATATGTTTTTAACTACATGTATATTATGTATGTATGTACATTCTCTGTAATATCTGATATTAGACCAGCGCTTTTACTATATATCTGTAACTCTCGAAGATTGTCCATAAATTTTTGTAAACTTGTACTTGTTGCTTTGCATCAGGTATCTGGATTATTACGTGCATTGTACACGCGCTATATCGAATATTTGGAAATCCTTCGACAATGTTCACTCCTAAAGATTGCTTCCCAATATCGATAATGTGTCGCTTGGCGGTTTTTAGACACATACCTCGATAATACATTTCTCGATAAAAATTATGACAATGTTACTTAATTATTATTAAAACGTGTTCTCTCTAAGCATATTTCCAATTTCAAACTTCTCTAATACTCGTTTCTATCAATATTAACTTTAATCTCGGTTCAACTTATTCTTCATCTTTTTCTAATTCTTAGAACTAGAGAAAGAGAATTAGTTGAACCGAGATTAAAATTAAAATTGAACTACAATGTAGAAACGAGCATTAATAAAAGATCAAGAGTTGTAACTTCCTTCCTGATGGCTTTACACGGTATCCTTTCGGTTATTTTTAATTATGAAAATCTATTCATTGTAAGTTTTTTATACTTTTACATGTGTGTAATTGGTCCGCAGATACCGTTCGAATTTTTTTCAATTCTTGTAAAGAGAACGAATCTTATAGCGTTAAAACCATTGAATCTAACGCACCAGAATAAAATTGCTTATTGTGTATTATAAATTATCAACGCGTGTTCTGTTTTTT
>Ga0157364_1008315_pt1 | contig 10752 bp, 8 predicted proteins | sample AttsexASBM2_FD_111476 | JGI IMG/M metagenome (GOLD analysis project Ga0157364, IMG submission 111476) | Fungus gardens microbial communities from leaf cutter ant in Ribeirão Preto, State of São Paulo, Brazil - Atta sexdens ASBM2 | ecosystem: Host-associated > Fungi > Mycelium > Unclassified ... | reverse complement strand
TATTTATATGCTGCTTCTTGCATTTCTACGTACCTATGTACGCGCGCGCGTGCGCGCGCGCACACACACACACACACACACACACACACACACACACACACACACACACACACACACACACACACACGCTGTGTGTCGCGCGTGCATAAGACTTAATAAGAAAGCGGGACATATATATCCGCGATATACGAGCAATCGAACATATATCCTGGATCGATTCTGCACGAGCCTTTTACGAGGACCTTACGAATCTCTCGGGAAGAAGAGTAATATTCTAGACGTAAACGGTGCGAGAGCGCGAGGGTCGCACGTGGCTAGGGTTGTCTGGCTGGCTGGCTGACTGGCCGGATGTACCCTACGTGTCGCTGTATTTTATATCCTTAAAAGCACCCTCTTATCCGGCCATTCGCTTTTACGCTAGAGATGTTCGAGAGTCCTGAAAGGTTCTCCTCGCATCTTACCTGCTCGATTATTTATTTATATTTATTAGATTACGGATCCAGACGTACAGATAGCGAGACGTAAGCGCGCAGATGGATGCGTTGATGCTCGATCAAGTTCACCTTCCACTATAAAAAGAAATTATCGTTGATAACGCTAAAATCGGTTGATTTTGTGGTATTCAGGTTTTTCATTGATACAAATACATTTTCATACAAATACATTTAATGTAAATTATAATTACAACAATATGGATATCTAACGATCATTATCTCCCTGTATTTTTGTGTTCTCCTCGCAATTTACTATACAATGACATAAAAAAATTGTTATTTTGGAGTTGCTTATGAAAAAAGAACACACTGGGTGACAAAAAAAAATTAGCCACAATATCATTAACAATGTACATTTACAAAAACAAAAAACAAATTTTGGACTGTTAATTAATACTAAAAATAATAATTGGCATTCAAAATAGTTATCTTTATCTAATTAGCTGTAAAAATGAATTTGAATTAATAATAAAACTTCTTTAATTAATACAATAATAAACAAATATAATAACTAAAGACTATAAAAGTCACATTGGATATACATATTACGACAATTTAAAAGATCTATACATTTCTGTTCATGTTTGAGTCATCTTCAGCATAAAAATTCCTAAAAATTATCGCAACTTATGGGCGAGACTTATTTGTAAGCGATATTGCATCGCAAATATCTTCAAACTTTCTGTATGCGACCTTCATTGAACAATCGTAAGACAAAAGCCATTAGTCAATGTTGTCCTACACACAATTTCAAAGCTGAGTGGTAATGGAAAACTCAAGCTGAAATTTAGAAAATTGTTGGAAATTGATATATGAACGATAAAAATAAAATCTCACCTCACAAAGCCAATAGACAGTTAAATATATTGTAAAATTACAGAAAATATCAGAATTTCGTCACAATTTAATTGATTTATTACATTCAAAATAGTTAGTCTTTATCTGTAGGTCTAATACAAGTTTTAAGGCTCTTGGAATTAACAATTGCCCTTATTATCTTTCGATGGATTCCCGTCAATAGAACGATTTGTTTATTAACCAATAAAAAAATCTTTTGGTGCATTTTTTAATCTAATAAGATGCAACTAATATTCCAGAGTTTATTTATTTAAACGTTTACACGTTACTATTTAGATAAACAGACGTTATTTGTTTTTATTTTGAAGTCAAAATGTTGTCTTTAATCAAATTACATTAGCTTGTTATTTAGATAATGATTAGATAAACGCATAACAAAATGTCACACAAATTTTTTTGTCACCTTAAAAAGAAAAAAGGAAGAACGCACTTTTATTCTATCATAATCAATTTATTTATTATTATATCTACATAATATTATCTATATATAATTATTATTATATAATTATATTATTATTATATCGAAATCACATTTCAAAATTAATATTACAAAATTTTAATAATTCACAACAATCAAATTCATTCTTAAAAAAACTTTGTTTTCTGAGTCTGAGTTATGTCGTAGCAGCAAATGAACAATGTGTATGTACGTCATAGTGTTTTATATCCTCATCGGACATGTTTCGCGTGAGAGCGACATGAGGTTCCTTCGCGAAGTTACTGAAGAGCTCACGGCGATCATTTATTTATGTTTATTAGAAGTGCATCTTATGACTTAAGAGAGAGGATCATTGTATCTGCAAGCGACCGCGGATCTGGAAGCATAGCCATTAAAATTTCGCACTCAATCCCTACTTTGACGTGTGTTACCTCTCCCGTTGTCCGCTTTATGCTTTAACGATGCTCTTATGCGTTCAAAAATGCGTCTTACATTTGTATTTTTCAAAACGTATTCTCACACAGCGATGGCGGCGGTGCTTTCCTCTTTACGCGCGGAGTGCACGCCCGTTGGCCCTAAAAGCCGACCGCATCAGGAATTCTCGGGGGCCATTTTTCGAGGTCCTTCACCGCGCACATCTCGAGACACGACTACTGAATAATATTTCAGCGAACGCTGGTATACGTTACCCTGAAAGCGGCGTCGCTTATACTGCGCTCCGCTGCGCTTTTGCCGCAGCAAAATATTTGATGACTACAACCTGGATGCTGCGAGTTATATGCTACAGTTATAGTCAATGGAGAGGAGACGGCGGGATACTTCGATATTATTACATCTTAATTAATATCATTAGCCCAATCGCGGCAAAAATTAAGGTAAAAGAAAAAACGAATTAATAGTGCAAGCGTGAAATAATTCTGATTACTTTTTCTTCTCAAAATATAGGAGAAAGAGTTTATTAAGAGGAATAATAAAATTGTTCATAACTTACTTCATAACTAGAGATAAATAATGAATTACTTTTCTCTAGAAGTAATAAAGAATACCAAGGTATTATTTTAAATTTTCTTTGGTAGAATTTTTTGTAGGATATATTAACCGTCTTCGAAATTTATATTCATTGGTTATGATTATGACGCTATGTCGTTGGGTAAAGAAAAATGATGCATCTCTCATGTGCATCGCATGCGGTTTCACGCACGTATGTACATTCAGAGTGATCTCCCATGTAACTCGCTTTATTCTCCAGTATCCTGTCAATTTCTTCAAAGCGGGGACAAAGCTGGGTGCCAGACGGCTGCTCGCAGCGAATCCACCCTAAGTGATTGTGCGATGTAACTATCGACTACGAGACACCTTTCAACTTGCAGGTCTTGAGGGTGGCGGAGTCGGTGGCGGTGGCGGTGGCGGCGAAAGGGTAGGAATGGAGAACGGCCGCACGAAGTTCGCAACGAGAAATAGGCGCGGAGAGGTGAAGACGGGGATATAAGGACCTCCAGTTATAAGGATCGCTTAGCACGCGATTGTCTTCCTGCGGAGTGCCTTTAAGGGCTTTAATCATGGAACTTTGGCGGAAATGCGCGTCGTTAATATTTCGCGATCTCGAGCGCGCGTCTTTCGCCTCACCTTACCTTTCAGTGCCCTCCTTCCCCTTTCCTTCCTTCCCCTTCCACCTGATAATGCCCTGTTCTCATCCGCCTATCAGCAACTTTTTAATCAATCATCACGCCCGCGCCCCCATCGCGTGAAACAATCGCGCGCGCCGCTCAACGATGCGATGAGTCACCTAAATGAAGTTTCCCGTTGCTAGACACTAATTTCTTCTCCTAGGAAACGGGAACGTCACTCTTCTACCGCTACGGTACCACCCGCTTCTGTGATACTTCAGCTCCGTGTTGCTAGCGCCCGCTTGTAACCTGATTTATTACGGGGGCGTAAGATATTACGAACGCCGATCGACAAACACGTTATTAAAAGCGATAAGCGATAATCAATTTTGACGGTGAAGAAAAAAATCATTCCAGTTTTTTTCCAGATGAAAAGCATCGTCTCGCGCAAATAGTATCACGTACAAACAATTAAACTAATGCACGGAAAGAGCAATTTTATTAAAGTAACCAAAAAAAAAAAGAAAAAATTTAGCTAGATGAAATCTGAAAATAATTTTGATAAATTGTCAAAATAATTATATAGGATATTCAAGCTAGTTGCTAGAATGTCAGAACTTTTTACAGCATTGCTCGTTATGAATTTTTTATGAATTTTTTATGTAATTATTTTGATGGTCCAATAAAATTATTTTCAACTATTGCTACTTAAATTTTTTACATTGAGAAAATTATAAATCTATTTGTAAAACATAATATTCATTTCACTGAAATAAGCCCTTAAACACGGCGAAATAAAATTTTATTCTTAACAAATAAATTATCCATTTTATTTCTTTTACTATTAATACGAAAATGGAAATATATATCGTTATCACAATTAAACTTTTTAATGATGAATAATATTAAAGAAAAATAAATATTAAAGAAGAATAAATATTAAAGAAAAAACATTACAAGTAATACATTTGCTTCTGAATATTTTTACTTTTTCTTCAATGTACTTTATCAAAATTATTCTTTCCGTCTATGAATACCAACATCCCAGAAAATGCAATATAATATATTTATTATAGCTTCTCCATGTGTCCGAGAAAAATATATTGATATTAGAGCTACAGAAATAATCATAGATCGAATGGTGACGCACCTGCAGCTTCTCACTCCCGGTTCTTTTCCCTTTTTTTCACCGGGCGGAGGTAGAAAGTAGACGACGTGCGGCAGCGAAGAACGAGGGTTAATTTCCTATACTGGATGTACCTACCGGCAAAAGTGCCTGGATTTTCTTTCCAAGTGTTTCCACCCCGTCGTCTCGCATCATCGCCATTGCATCTTGCCCATTCTTCTCGCTTCATCGCCTCGCACGAACGCATCGTTCATCCCGATCGCCTGTGATTCTCTCTCTGGGGGTTTACGTATGCCGGACGCAGTTCGGCACCGATTCATCAAAAGGACCTCCTACCCGTTTTTCGCCATTTAAGAAAAGAGCCGCCGGTTTCTCCTCGGCAAAAAGGAAGACGGCGGTGTCGTTAGAGGCAGACTTGCCTTCACCATGAACGGAAGGATCGCGAAACGATCGGAACGTGAAGGGAGAAGATATCCCCCATCCCTTCTAATAGAGGTGTTCTCGAGAGGGCATCCGGAGATTGGAGCTTGCCAGCGAGCCAACTATCGTTTCTGCGCGTCTCATCCTCGCCGTATCTGCAACGACGATGACGACGACGACGACGACGAACGCTACGACCGAATTGTCCGCAGAAAATTGTCTGTTGGATGTTGGATGCCAGCAGCGGAAGTTTCTTAGTGACCGTTACGAAAAAACGTAATATACTCGCGGCAATGATGAGTGGACACGTTCGATACGAAGTACGATTGTACGATCTAGAAATATGTTCCCCATCTTACGTTTATCTGTCAGTAATATAAAATAAAAGTATCTAATATATACTTTTTATGTATGATATATTTTATATATTTAAATGATTTATTATAAAAGCAAAAAATTTTTTAATTAAATTTTCAGGGCAAAAACTTTTCATTTTCAAACTGTTCGCTATATAAATACGTTTTTCTTCGGATAATAAGTAAAAAAATTAAATTTCAGATTCTAATATTTTGAGAATCTATTTAAAAAAAAACTTTTAGATTTGTTTTCATTACTTTGATTACTATTTTATATTACTTTCACACACATATTTATCTTACAATATTTTATAATTATCTTTTTTTATAACATTAATGATAAAGATAAAGAAGAAAATATTATTTAAATATAAACCAATAATTTTTCATTTTTTATTTACAAAATTTTACAAATTGCTTTTAACAGAAGTATCCTTTACAAATGTTACACTCTTATATTTCACATTTTTTGTTTAAATTGTTCGCCTTTCAATATTAAATTTTTTTTTGTCTGTATTATATTTCTATAAAGAATTTAATTATTATCTGTTTCTTATTTAAAAATGCAAGTTCTTTTTATATACATAGGTATATATATATATATTAAATTGATAGACTTATAAGAAATGTATAAATATCTATAAAGACACAATTATAGACACAAATATCAAGTAACTTATCTGGATTGGGATGATGGATGCATATTAATGCATATTACTCCCATTAGGTATATCAGATTTTACGTCGCGATAAACGCACTTAATAGTTAAATGTTTGCGATAAGACCAAGTGGACTTGCCTTTATAGAAAGTATCGATTGTCATCCACCAACACGAGGACATTTAAGGAACAATTGTCCAAGAGTAGTCAACGAAACTTCTTTTCCACCCGGCTATTCCCTAGTGTCTTCCGTACATATTGTCAGTTTCACTGTCAGTGCTTGCTGCTTGTAGACTCTGTAATTTCCGGCTGCCACTCGGCCTGTTCTTATTTCCCGTCACGTTCGCCACCCGCACCGGCTCGCTCCGCTTTTCTCGCCATAGCAGCGATAGCGGCGACGGCGGCAGTGGCGGCGCGGCGTCCGTCTCGTCCTTTAGGTGTAATGGAGCTGAGAAACAGATAATTACAACCCTCTGACCATCCCACGCTTGGCCTAGCCGGGGCGTCAGCTTTTATTTCGGTCCCTGACCTCGCCCTGTCCGTCGCTCGACCTCTCCAAGATTTAAAGTGCGGATTCGTATTCATTCGCCAGCTTAGCGCTAATATTTCTTCGTTACTCGCTCTCGTGTGCTCGCTTGCAGCCGGGGAATGAAAGGCCGAATGAAGCAAAATTCGCCGAGGTGAAATTTCCTACCATACGCGTCACTCGCGGCGGTTTCCCTATTCCGGCGAATCCGGGCGATTAATCGTAATTTCAGATTCGCCAAAGGCCTCGAAATTAAATTTGCGGCTCGCGACGAGAATGTGGAAATGGCGAGGCTCTCAAAATTGCGACTTGTAATTAAAAATTTAAATTACAGCAACATATCCGTTTACGCATGCCTCTCCTTTTCCATGAATTAAAAGACCTTGAAAAGAGAATGAAGCGCACGTAAAAAAGAAAAAAAAGCGAATGTTATTAAGCTTGTGTATACATGTTATAATACAAGCGAAAATATCTTTCGCACAATTTGTGTCGCTTAAAAGCACGCGCGAGTACACCTGAAAAGTTTTCATCGGGGTTATTGCCATAACGATTTTGAAAATTAAAGTGATTTGCTGCCTCCTCGTGCCTGCCGTGCTCCTTACTAGCTTTTTCCTCTTTAGCTGGTACTTTAGGTGTAATAGAGCCAAGAAATAGATAATTATCCTTCTCTGACCTACTTCGCGTTCGTATCCTAGGTCTTCTCAGCTTTCTCGCTGAGTCTTAAGCGATCATCTCGCCAAGTTCTTCAGTGTCGCGCAATGTTGAAAATATCATTCCGCCATAAAAAGCCTCGTATATCCTAAATATGCCAGACAGATGAATTATGACAGCGTGATTAGTTATACTGAATGTATATATCTATCTTTATATTAATTAAATGTCATATTTTCTTTACATTTCCTGCATATATTAAATTTATTTTTCCAACTTCCACGGAAAGAACGATTTTACTGAAGTATCTAAAAATTTAGCTAGAGTTGTAGCTCTGAAAATAATTTTGTTGGACCATCAAAATAATTATGTAAAAAATTCAAGCATGATAAATAATGGTGCAAAAAATTTATGTATTCTAACTTGAGTGTCCTACATAATTATTTTGATACAAATAAAATTATTTTTAGATCTATATCTAACTAAATTTTTAAAACTTCAGCAAAACTGTTCTTTCCGTACATGCTTTATTAAGAAGTGTAGCGCAGCAAACTACTTCATAATTTCACAGCGTCTAGCGTCGTCCATTTATCTATACATCCAATTATCCGTCTGCAAGATTTCTCAGAAACAGCTTGACTTTTCCAAATTTTATTTTTATTATATATCTATAAGAATTTTAATTTTACCGAGGTAAAGTATGAGTCAAATAAATTGATCACAATGAGTCAATTTATAAAAAGTCAAAATCAATGAGATTTTTAATAATACAAGACATATCAAACTTAATTTTTTATTATATTAATTTCGATTTCATTTTTAACGAAATTCTTCAGTCTCAATTACAGGTTTTCCGCACTTAGTTATATCCATCAAAGGGTTTATTTCTTTTTTTAATTTACGCATTTTTTTTCATAGTAACAATGTTATGTAAATTAAGTCTTTTATAATTAGATTATTACTTTGGTAGGATGGCTATGATTAGATTCTCCTACAGAGAAATTTCTGCTGCAGTTACGAGTAATCGTCACAAATGAAATTGATTGTAAATTCAAATTAGCAAAGTTTGATAGAAATTGCTACTTTTAGTAATATTAAGAAATTTAATCGTATCGTATCAGTAGAAACAAATCGAATCGCCTGAAATGATTCTGTGGAAGAACACGAAACGTACCTCCGGCGCGGCGGCGGGAAGCAACCCCTGCATTATTCCACCACTGCACCGATGTATTCAACCCTTTCGCCACAAGGTCGTGAGGAACGATTGTTCCTCACGAGCTATCTACGGAGGTGACACTGCCGATATAGCTGAGAATCTCCTTCGCAACTCTGATCGACAAAGTTCCTTCCGGCAGTGCCTCGAGCACCAACGCGAAAGTTAGTACGGAGTCTACCAGTATTTCCTTCTTCCGCTCCTGCGACTCTCTCCTTTCGCCTTCTGCTTCTCTTCATCTCCCGCATCCCGTACAAGGTGTACATACGATCTGTCTCATCCTCAGAGAGTGCTCTCTCGCTTTCATGTCCCTCCCTCGGTCGCCCTGAGAGACGAAGACACGAGCAAGTTTCGCGAAGATGGGCCAACTTTGATAAGATACTGGTTTACCTCTACATTCCGATTGATTATCTTTCTCTGCGGTATCTTCACCACGATGACGGATCCTCGTACGCAGTACCTACATCCTAAGTTTTTTACGCGGTCGAAGAACGATCTCGAGGATCCACTAAAGCGACACGCGCGAGATCGAGAGAGCATCGTGCGAAACTTGATTTCGTGAGATCACAGTAGATATATTTTCGCTGAGTCCGCAGGGCAAAATCTATGCGATCTTGGGAGATCGATTTGAGAGTAAATGAAATTCACGTAAAATCAATTCTTCTTAAATGATCAAAGATTGTTTTAAAACCGATATAATAATTTTGGCCAGTGCGAAATCTCTTGATGATTTCTTGATGCTAAAGATTAGTGACAAAATAATCTCTTTGTTAACCCGAAGCTAGATCTTCAAAATCTGTAACACAGTTACTGATGCTACGTTTGTGAGATCAATTTAATTTACATTAACTAAAAAGCATCACTTAATTTCAAGAAATAAAATGGCATAACTTATATAAAAAAAACAATAAATACTAAGTACTAATTGTAAGTTTTTTAATCTTTTTTGTGGACATTTGAGATCATCCCTTTTTGTTTTGTAAACTGCTCGTTCGGTTTTTATATTTGACCTACATGAGATAATTTGAGTTGCATTCCGTTATTTACTGCGAGTATTAAAAATCTGTATATATAACGTGAACTATAGATTATCAATATTCGCAGTAAACAATGAAAAGTAGCTTTGATGCTTTATCGAATCTGAAGTCAAAAATAAAAAAATTCAAAATGGTAGCTTCAATATAGCGAACGCAATTTAAAAAAATAATTTATATATTTAAATTTAATGGAGAACTATAAAGACAAGACAAATCCTACTAAAGAATTTTACAACACTTGTAAAAGCTTTTTTTGCTGAACGCAGCCAATTTGATTATCATAAAGTTTGGTTTTAGAGAATTTTAAATTACGAAGTAACATCAAGTTTCTAGTTTCGCTTCATTTAAAGCTCATCAGTACAACATAAACAGTTAGTTTACTGATTTCCAAACTGACTTTCAAACTTTGATTACGAACCCTGATACTAGATGTTCCTTCATTGAAGATTACTATTCTGTAATTCAAATTTGTCATTTTCAGGTTATATTCGAAAGAATTATCTTCTAAAATCAAATTTCACGATAATTAGATTATTGTTTTGATTTTTAGAAGTCTGAGGCCAGAATCGAATTCAAACTAAAATTCCTTAGAAAACAAGATCTTCCATAATTAAATTACTTTTTTAAAAAGTTTCGGTCTTCAAAAGATTAATAATACAAATTTGCAATCTGAAGAATATAATTATTATACATTCAAACTCATACGCACGTACGCACGCACGCACAGTGATACCAATAACTTATTTTCTAAAATCAAATTTACGATAATCCGATCGATTATATTTCTGATATTTGAATTTTAGAAGTCTGAGACCAGAATCAAATTCAATAATTTTAAAAATCCTTAGAAAACGAGACCTTCTATGAGTTACTTTGTTAAAAAACTGTAGTCCTCAAAGAGTTAATAACAATAGCTCAAATTTGCAGATGTAACATAAAAAACATAATTACATGGGTCCAGATCGGAGATTTAACTTAATAACAGAAAAACGCGACGAATTAAGATATTTTTATAAAACTATAAAAATACATTTTATAGTCGAAGTTTTAGTAGATAAGTTTCTACAATCATCTCATTTTACATTTGCAGTCATATAATCGTTGCGGCTTTTTGACGTGCGCTTAAGCGGAAACTAGAAGATATTCTCGATACCGAAAAGATCACTTTGATCTTGGTGGGATCGGTTAAGCTCGTCTCATCTACTCAGAAGAAATAGATGTTCCATTCGGAAAACCGCCATACGCTTTCGGAGAGAGCAACCCGAAATCGCGACACTCTATATGTCGGCGCTCTCGTGTAAATAATGTCTGATCAAAGTTAGCCCCAGGCGAGATCAAAGCGGGACAAGCATGTTTCACACCGAT
>Ga0157364_1008314_pt1 | contig 10752 bp, 8 predicted proteins | sample AttsexASBM2_FD_111476 | JGI IMG/M metagenome (GOLD analysis project Ga0157364, IMG submission 111476) | Fungus gardens microbial communities from leaf cutter ant in Ribeirão Preto, State of São Paulo, Brazil - Atta sexdens ASBM2 | ecosystem: Host-associated > Fungi > Mycelium > Unclassified ... | reverse complement strand
TATTTTACATATTTTATATTTTATAATTAAAAAAATAAATTGTATATTTTACATATTTTGAATTTACGTTAGTTTGAATGACTTTGTATCGTAAATTATTTTTTCTTTATATTACTATTTGAAAATTTAAACGTGAATTAGTTTTATTAAAAAAATATCTGAACTTATTTAATTTAGTTTTGAGAAAAGTAACTACATATAAGTAATGTACTTGAATTATATTGAATAGCAATCTTTCCTTTTTTATTCTCTCAATTAAAATTTTTTTATTTTATGATTAATTATAGTGAAAGCGCAGAAAGTGGATCATTAATGGGCGCCAAGAGTCTGTGTATACCATTTGATCAGCCAGAAATGACAAGACCACTCAATGAATTAAAATGTATTCACCATAGTTGCAAAAATAAGCCGAAATTTTATACCCTTTTCGGACGTAGTTATTAATGCATCCACATAAAAGTAAGGTTCATGTATAACGTTTAATAAATTTTTCTGTAATTTTTTATATACAAGTAATATGGAATTTTATGGATTGTTGATTTTTCTTCAATCTGAGAGATTATACAATTTTTTTATTGCGCATGTATAAACTTTTATTTAATAATATTGTGCGCATGTATTTAATAATATAAATTTGTTCTCATGTTTATTCTCAATTTTTGTTATTCACTCCAGTACATTGTCCATTTAATTTAACCTTTATTCTTTTTGTGATACTTCACTCTTTTCTTTTTTATTTATGAATATAAAATCATATAATGAACGATTGAAAATTATGGTAGTCTTGTATCAATATTCTTGAAGAATGTAGTTACAAGTAATGAAGTAAATCACGCACTTAGACGAAATTAATAGCAATAATGTGTTTTTTGTACGAATATATAACATCGATCGCCAAGAAACGATCCTAAAAATATCCAGATGATGTTCCTATGTCTTAAAAATGTTTCCAGAATATCTCTTGGATAAAATATGCTATGGGAAAGAATGGAGTAACCGGCAAACATCGTCTAGATTGATTTGCGCGACTGTGTGATGAGAAGTTATCAGAGATCCGCACGCATGATCGATCTCACGCGTTGATTGTTTTTCACTTCCAAATATAATGGCTGCGCTCGAATGAGACGCAGATCCTTACCTTCCTTCCGTTGCACCAGGCACAAGCTGGTCCAAAATTCTAGTGCTCGCAATCGCCTCAAATGACCGAACGGATCCGCATTGTCGCCGTAAACGTCGACGTAGTAGTGAGACATCATTCCATTGTAGTACTCGGTGATGCTTCGTGTACCGCTAAAATCGCGTCAACGAAACTTGCCATTGCCGACCGAGAAATAACGCGCGTGAACGCGAACGGAGCAAGATAGAGAAATTCTCAGTGAAGCCTGTAAGCATTTCCCACTTGTCGAGGTGAGAAGACAATCGAAGACTCAACTAACTGCCCGTCCTCGGAAGAGGAAGGGTCAGTGATGAGGGGTCGATGAAGGATCATTGGCATGGCCAAGCGACTCAGCCCTCGAAACTCGGAGGTGAACGCTCTTGAGCAGCGAGGCTATCTTATAGGCAAAAAGATTGGACAGGTTGTTTATCATTTCCATTTGTTTTTCATTCCTTTCAACATTTCACACTGTCTTCTTTCTGCGTCTTCATCCGTTTTCACTGTAGCTAGCGCTTTCTTCAATTTATATAATGCAAAATATAGGAAGATCTCCTTTTTATTTGTTTCTCTTTTGATAAGTGATTCATTTCAACCATCATTTAATCAATCTCTTGATTATTTTCTTAATTTATATTTATTTATAGGCTCCATGAGAGCCATAGATCAAGTTAAAAGATTCTTTGTATTATTATATTGTACAAAACTACGAGGTGGGAATATTCATTTTTTAAATTAGACATCTCTTTCAGGGCTCTTACGCAACCGTCCATTTGGCAGAGTATATTGATGGATCGAGCTCGAAAAAAATGCGTCTGGCTTGTAAGATCTTTGATAAAGAGAAAGCGCCAGACGATTTCTTAGACAAGTTTTTTCCCCGCGAGCTTGAGATTTTAACAAAGATAGAAAATCCGCATATCATTCAAGTAAGAATAACTAGAAAAATCTCTGTTCATCTCGTGATTGATAAAAGAGGAACAATTCTGGTGGAAATTCATGTTACATACTTTTTCTCTTTTCTTTCAAAATTGACTAAGATCAAGAATCTTCAATCAGCAATCCTCTCTCAAACGAGCAAACATAGTTTACATCATTATTTTACAATACAAATGAATAAAATAGAACTTAACGGTATTGAAAATAACTTCAAGCACGACAGAGAGGAGATTCTTGGAACTTTATTGTAATAAAGTTATGTGGGCGATAAAGAATCAGTTTTAATATGATTATAGTAATTGTCCAATTCATTCTGCCATTAACGCATCATCCGGTCAAGCACAGGTGCACAGCATTCTACAACGTGGTCCGCGCGTCTTCATTTTCATGCGCTATGCCGATAATGGCGATCTTCTGGATTTCGTGAAGAACAACGGCGTAGTGCCGGAACAACAGTCGCGATTGTGGTTTCGTCAGATGGCGTCCGGCTTGCACTACCTGCACAGCAAGAATATCGCCCATCGGGATCTCAAGTGCGAGAACATATTGCTCTCGCGCAAGTTCAATGTGAAACTGGCGGACTTTGGTTTTGCCAGGTTCTGCATGGACCATGAGGGCAGGCGGGTTCTCAGTCAAACATACTGCGGTTCAGCGGCCTATGCCGCGCCGGAAGTCGTCGCCGGTACTCCGTACAATCCAAAATTGGCGGACGTTTGGTCGCTCGGTATTATCCTCTTCATCATGTTGAACGGAACGATGCCGTTCGACGACGAGAATCTACCGAAGCTCCTCAAAGATCAGATATCGCGCAATTGGGTGTTCAGGTCCCGCGTCCGTGACACCGTGTCCACGCTGGCAAAGAACATCGTCCGGCAGATCCTCGAGCCGGACATCACTCTTAGACTTACGCTCGAGAGGGTGCTGGGTCACGAGTGGGTGAGAGCAAGGAAGGATAGAACAGGCTTCCTTGCCGGAAGGCTCGTCCATTCAGCGCCGCCGAGTCATACTCCGGTTACAATATAATAGTACAATATAATAGTAGCGTACATTCAAGGTTCTTGGTATCTACAGTGGATTATGTCGACAAAAGCGAGAAATTATACAAATTTTTTATATTATATATAAGCTTTTTTTGTATACAAATCTTCAATAATTTCTTTAATAAGTTTTTATATTAGAAAATTGATATATAAAATGTACAAAGATTTCCTTTTTTTATTTGTTTTTCGATATTAAGTAAATATATAATTCAATTTACAAATCTTTAATAAAATTGCAACTTAAAAAACAATTTATTACAGTTATCTATTAATCCAATTAGAAAAAGTTCTCTAGAATATATTCTGAAAAATGTAATAGTTACAATCTGTAAAAAAGACTATTTTATCTTGATGTGTAAAGATAAATTTACATTACTTTGTCATAATCCGATTCACCTTCAGTAAGAAACCAGGAATCTTGATGAACATAAATGACATTTGCAATAGACAGTCAAGGTTCCTAAACAAAGAATTTTCGCATAAAATTATAAAGATTAGTTTATTTTTGAACGAGCAATTATTCATGGAATTTACAATAAGTCCGAGGAATAATTGCAACATTCCACGCAATAATTATTTTGAAGAAACGTAACGATTTGTTGCCTATGCAATTAGATGTGTGGAGGCGGTAACCTAGGCGGGTCGGGAACCGGAAACGTACCTGTCGTAACGAGGGCACAACCCGCATTAAAAAATTCGGAAAATCAGACTCAACCGTCCTCGAAGATGGTAAATACCTCAAGGAAAGATCCACAGCCTATCATCGTGGGATAAGAAGATTCGCAAAAAGAATCAATCGATACATTGACAAGCTATAATCCAAATATGAGATTATGTGACTAACAATTTCAAACTATCGTTTTTGAAGACGTTTACACTTGTCTTTACTAATATATTTTTTAATTTTCTATTTGAGTGCATGATCAATGAAACACACGGATGTTAACGTATTGTTGCTAAATAAAGATTATAACAATTCGATATAAACCACATGTCGAATACGAGGAAAATTTAATCGATTAATATTAAATGTTATTCAATAATTAATTTCTATATTTTTCTACAAATTGTCCGATTATCATATGCTGTCAATTTCATGGCACGGTAGATATAGAAATTAAAACATTTGTCAAATACATTAATAAGTTTATTGTACAGTTACTGCCTAGTAATATACAAAACTATACTTTTTTTTGGTTACATACACATATAACGGGATATCTCCTATGAATATAATATATAAAGATACAGATGATATATTTCTTCTTCTACATCTAATTTACATTAAAATAACAAATAATTTACACGATTCGATCTCTTGCGTTGTAAAGTCGAGCTCGGTTAGTATAGCACCTTGGGATACTGAAGAGGACACTGACACGCATTATGAGAGGAAGGATTACAAGAAATAAGACATAAAAAAAATCGCTAATTGAATTTTCAAGATTTACGGCCGTATATGAACCATGGGCGGTTTTATTCTATGTGATTTCATGTTTCCTTAAAGGATTAAAATCGATTTTTTTTTCTTTGTTACAAAATGTTGCCTAATACCACGATATGTTTTGTAGATTTTTTATTTGTGCAGACTTGATGTATTTGTTCCTAAATTCGATATTTATTCAAGGCGATAGATTCCTCTAAGTAGAAAAAGTTTCGTATAAAAGTATATCTTTGTAAAATAGTTTCACAAACATCTATTTATAAAATTATTGTAAATATAGAAAACGGATTATTTTTTTCTGGAAAAGAGGCCATGATTATAATGGTTGTCAACACTGTTAGTATACCTTGTAAATAAGGTAAACACATTGATAAACATTCTGAAGTAGCCTCCTGTCGAATAAAAATAACTAATCGCTAAAACTCTTCCGCTCGCGCATAGAAAGGACAAAATATTTTATTTACAGCATATTAGTGTTAAAATGTGATAAATACGACCAGATTTAAGTATTTTTACAAATGTACTAGCATGCAAAAACGTCGGTCCTTGAACAGGCACATAACGAGCGCGATGTATGCTCAGAGCGCATCTCATCATCGCTTCTCAGAATGTTAGAACCCGTTTCGGTTCATGCACTCATTGCAGTATTGGATTAAGCCCATCCACCAGTTAATTTGTGGAACAAGTCTTCGTTCAATGTTTGATTCGCCTCCTTCGAACGCATCGACAAAAAAATGTAGCCTCCTATGAATTCATGGACAACTTTGCAATCCGCTGATTGGCATTCAAAAATGATATTCTCTTCTTCGAATTGTACCATCATATGCTTTACTTCCCAGTTAACATTCCACGCCTGTAAAAGAGATCGTTCACTTTCATCTTGTATTCAGAGATATATTCTTTACTAAGTTTTTAAATTACAGATTTTAGTCAATTTCAAATTTTCTGTGCAAAAATATTTATTTATTGTCACTTTTCGATTTTCGACATTACATTTTTGTCAAATTAAAGGAATATTCATGAATTAAAATCTATAGGAGAGGACGTAAATGAATACATACCTTCATAGTATTATACCTCCAAGTCTTTAAATGATCGCCAGTGTGAAGGTCCATCCGCATTAGCCTGTTATTAGCGATACCTAGTAACTCATCCTTGCTCTTACCAGTAAATCGCACGACGAAGAGCGAGATACCATATTCCGGTAAGGACTGCCAAGCTTTGATATAATTCAGCTTCGCCTCAACAAGGGGCAGGTCTTTAACGTTCGCGTGTGCTTCCAAGATCCTTTGAACTAACTACGAGAAGAAAAGAAGTATCAATACAGTGATAATTCATTATTTGATTATTCAATCATGAAGACTTATTTGAATGCGAAACGATTTATTACCTTCCCTTTGAATTTCTTCGCGAATCGAGGCGCGACATAGTCTTCCGGTATAATATCCAAAGCATTCGGATTGATGGCTGGCGCGGGCGCGGGTCTCTGCAGTTGTAGGAAAGCTGTGATACTGTTGACCTCGCTCTCGTAAGATGCGTCGGCGAGGGTACGGCCTTTAGCTGCTAATCTGCACGCGGCCATCCATTTCGCGTATTGTTGTTCCTGGAATAATAAAAAATGGTAATAGAATCAAGCTCAAATGCAAATATTTGTATATTGAATCAGATTCTAATATTTAGATTGTGTTCCAAAATTCATTATCAGCGCTGAAAATCCTATCGTTTTTACATTACTAGATTACATGCACATAGATTTTCAGTACTGCCGGTGAATTTTGAAACACAGCCTTATAGTTTTCATTTTGTGAAGCTTAAACTCGTGAGAACTTTCGACGCAACGTGTATTAACAATATTTGTTGACGTGTGGCCAAACGCCAACATATGGCAAGTATTAATGTACGTTTAAAAATGATTAATTCAATAATGTTGGCAACGGTACGCCACGTTAACTCAAATTAAACCACTTACGTTGTCGCATCTTATCCACATCTCAGTCATGCCTTCGGCACTGGGAACCTCCAGTCTGATTCCATAGCGACCTTGCGACAAATGCACATCCGGCGTGACCTCGCAGCCGCGCAAATTGATCACGTAGACTGGCGACTCCGAGCCGCCTGCCTCCTCCCTGCTCTTGTAGAGCCTGAGCTGGAGATCGCGGCATGTAAACCAATAACGTTTGAAGGCCTTCAATGTGAAACGTTTCGGTTTAAAGAAACGCAACTCGTCACAGAGCTCGGGCACCTGCGTGATATCACTGGGCCCGTTGCTGATGTTACTGCCTTCCAGGGTCACCTGTAGATCCGTCAAGGCCGCATCGATATCGTCTTCAACAGGCGAAGTTGCTCCGTTGCTATCATATGTGGGCTGCGGTACGCTCGCCTGAAGATTCACTTGTACCTGTAACGGAGAAGCGCAGATAACATCAATTGTAATTTTTTTCTTTCATTCTTTCTTCTCTGTCATCATTGTGAGGACGGGAACAGTAAGTACAAAACATATTTTGTGGGTCGAGGCGAGATGATCACATCCTTTCTTGGTCGTTTGTCGCATGACGACTATGGTGGAACACCGGCTGGCGAAGCAAACGGTTCAAGGACGCGGCTATTTGCATGATTATGCGTCGCGTGGGGTTTATCCCTCGCAATGGAGCGGCATAAATATATTAAGATGGGCGAGAACCGAACCAGCACTGTGAATCGTATAGTTACAAAGAATGGAAAGAATCAAAAACCGAGATACGAATATATTCTAATGTCTCTATCCGCCGCGCCTGCACGATACATTTGCATTTATCATATATTTATAAGCAAATTTTCATGTTGATTCTTGTGGAAGGTGGGACGATTGGAATTCAAATGGATTTTATATGATTTTGTAGATTTCAACAAAAAAAAATTTTGAGAATATGGATTTCGTAACTTATTCAAAATCAAAATTCTATTCGAATTGTTTTATTTAAATAATTCTGCAAACGTTTAATGCGTTGCCTGTTCAGTGAGTTTTATATATTTTATTACATGCGACATAATAGAATTTCTATTATTATAAGAATAATGTGATAAATTATTATGTAACTTACGATTACTAAGACTGTCATGTACTGTATCGAACAGAGCACGTTTGTTTATGTTGTTATCTCTAACTGTCTATGTCATTTAATAGTATAAATATTTTCTCCAAACGTTTTAAGAATTTTAATCACTGCTGCTAATATAATCATTAATCAATGTGTTATTTAAAAAATACAACGTTTGAATACCTGAAGCGCCGCGAACATCAGCATCTCTTCTTCGGTGCAGTCGATTTCCTCTGCGAGCAATTGCCACTTGGCTTGCTCATAAATCATGTTGATGCGTACTGCATCGGTTTTCGGATTCAGATCATAGAAGGAGTAGAATTTGAACTTCAGTCTAAGTGTGTCGAATTCGCGGATACCCTGTTCCATGATCGACAGGGAAGAATCCAGCCAGCTGACGTTCATTCTCGCCCTCTCGATTAGGCTTTTCGGCTTGATCAGTTTCACTCGCACCTCTGGCGAGATCGATGTTGGACTTTGCGCCAAGGATTCTGTTAGCCCACCGTTTAATGCCTCGAGACTCATCGTGCTGTTATTGGCGTTGAAGGAACCGGTACTGCCGAAGCCTGATGAATTATTGTTCCTTTTCCATGTGCCGGTATGCTGGAAATTTGCAAGTATTCACAAAATATGCATTGACGCAATGTTGTAAAAAATAATTACGATGTGACTGAAAATTAGCTATGTCTACATTATTCGGAATTAATTTCTTGTTCAATATATCATAATAATACGCTCTATGAATATATCATAATGGTAATAAAACGCTCCAAAAATTCACATTTTTTTCCTTTCATTCCCGAATTATTAATAGTTACAAAATAGTATTTTTTATACTCTTGTGCATTACATGACAAATAAAAGTGGTTCATAAAAGTTTTAGAATTTTTAAGGATTTAGAAAGTTTAAGGATTTTTTGCATATTGTTTTTGTTATACAATTATGTATAATAATTTGCAAAGTTTTATTTATAGTAATAAAACCATTATATATAATAAAATCTTCTTTCTTACTTTTATTAATCACAATTAACGATAAATCTATTGTACTTGAAATAAATAAAATTTGTCAAGAAAGCTGTAACTTTGCAAATTCGTATTGTATTTATAATAATTTTTATCACCAAATCAAACGATAAGAAATAAAAAATGATAATACTTATTTCACCGAGATTTTATATATTATATAATATATATTAAGAGATGTGTATTATTTATACAAGTTTAAAATCTTTATAATCACATATACAAGACTAAAAGAAATTAATATACATTCGCAAATATAAAGATGGTAATAATATTTTGTTTCATAATTCTAAACATGTAGCCATGTAAATGAAAGGGTTAAGAAAGATCTCGCTTGTATGGTAAGTTTACCGAGACGGGAGAGCTGATCGGCGTGCTGTGATTTCTATTGTTGGGCGTAACCGGCGCGCACATGAATGGGCTCGATTGATCTAAGCTTCCCGTAGATCCCCTGGGACTTTGGCTGGCCGGGATGAAAGTATTCGTGTCGGCCGGTACGTTCCAATGCCCATTCTTTTGATGCTCGACTTTTTTCTTGGTCGGCAGATCTTTCAGATTGTATTTCAGGTGATTCGGTTCAAGTGGCTTGCAGAACGAGAGCTCCTCTGGATGTCTAATGCCTGTAACAGTAATCACGACAGACTTGTATGTTAATTAATTTCATGTTAAAGTAGTCAAGATTATTAGATTGAGGAGAGAGATAGAGACTCGTGTCTCTTTTGCTTCCGCACGAGGAATCAAAGGCGAAGTAAAAACACAGTCATGATATTCATTTCCCTCTAGATATATTCTTATAAGGAAATGGAATAAGACAAAGATTGTATGCAACGCATTGGAGTTTATTTATGAATATGACACACTGATCTCATATCGTTCTATTTAATAGATCTATTTAATAGAATAATCGACAGAAGTATAAAAACCAGTAGCATTAATAGCCACGGTGAGATTGAGACAAGCTCGAGTAGACAGCAATCGCGTTGCTTTAAACAATGTTATAACGCGATATTTTCCGCAAATGCGGAATTACTTTTTAGGTTATTAGTAGAACGATAAGCTCGTATCTCTGACGGTACTTCCTTCTATTCGAGAGTCAGTTTTATCCTCGATGGAATTATCGCGTTAACCCACTTCCTTGATTAAAAAAGCGAGCTCACCAATGGCGAATCGACAGCCGTGACTGTTTATACGACCTTCGCGTGACAAAAGCGAGCTTATCATTTTTATTTCGTTACCATATGTAATATTATAATTACCGCTGACACGCTTATCCATCTCGAAATTACGATGTGCTTGGCACGAACTCACATGTTGTCATTTATTTATTCATAATAACTTGTAAATAAAATATATTCATAACAGCTTATAAGTAATAAATAAATGCAAGTAAAATAAATTTTAAATCAAATTTAAGAAATTTTTAGAGATTGTCTTAATGATATAAACATATAAAATAATAAAGAATATACAGCCACAGCGCAGGATGTATTTAGCGAAAGTCATATTTAAAATTTCAAGATAGATAGTTTTGGTCAAGTTTTGACCATCATCAATTTTAAATTAAATAAAAGAAAGAATCTTTATCTTGATCGAAGCGAATCTTGGTGCTTAATAATATTCATAAGCAAATTTTTGCAAGTACATTTTTCAGTTAATTAAATTGTGTGCTAATTCGATTTGTTGGACTTGAAACATAATCGCAAACTGAAGCTAAAATAAAATACTAATATCTCAAGTTAAATTGATTATCATTTTATTAATACTCATTTTATTTATACTCATAAATTTGTAATGTGCTGAGAAACAGTCATAACAAAAGATTTCGTAATTTGAGAAGATTTCTTGTTCAATCGGCTCGCTACCAAAAAGACAAAGTGACGTAAAGTCATTTAGATAATCATAGAAACTAGCCAGACTGATGTTACAAAACAGATTACGTCATACCATGTTGAAATATATACCTAGAGTATCTCTCGAGTTTTTATTCGAAATTAATTTTCTTCTTGACGAAGAACGCTATAAAGTGTAAGACGCGAAAATTTTCTGGTCAAGTATATCTCGTACTATCTACATTTTA
>Ga0157364_1008313_pt1 | contig 10753 bp, 14 predicted proteins | sample AttsexASBM2_FD_111476 | JGI IMG/M metagenome (GOLD analysis project Ga0157364, IMG submission 111476) | Fungus gardens microbial communities from leaf cutter ant in Ribeirão Preto, State of São Paulo, Brazil - Atta sexdens ASBM2 | ecosystem: Host-associated > Fungi > Mycelium > Unclassified ... | reverse complement strand
TACTGTCAGGAGTACAGTGTGAAGTACATATATAGTACCAGCCAGATGTCAAAGCTAAGCTTGACATTGCGCACTTTTAGCGTAACTGGTTCAGTGGCTGGTCTGTTCCTAACAATTCATACACTATTTATACAATAGATACATGGTTCATGCTAGTGATAAATAACTTTATCCTAAAGTATATGTATTATCTATAAGTTCACCATACTGTTACCATAATGTTATAACTCAAAGACTTTAGAGTGGGTTCAAGAGAAAGAATCTTGTATTGGGTAACACAAGAAAACTCAATAGGGAGCTCTGTACAGAATTGTCTACCTTATATACTAATAGCTCATAGTCTGTGCTCTACTACTTTAGCCTACTCTAAATGACTATGTATATAACACATTGTATAACATTATTGTTCTAGAATCTTCTTCTTCCTTTTATTATATTATATGAACATGTGATGATGTGACTGTGACAGCATCATAGTGTGACAGTTTGTGATGATAACTTATGATGTCATGATAACCTGAACCCTAAGTTCTAAATAGAAAATAAGAACTACTCACTTATTTGTAATATCTAAACCTTAGGTGCACTCTTAGAGGTTTAGAAGTGATTTAGAAGTTCAATAATGATGACAATGATGATTAAGATCAATACAGATAATAAATGACAAAGATTGATGAAAATTGATGAAAATTGATGTTATTAAGTCTGAGGTCTAATCCTCAGACACAGAGGTATATATACAAAATAGTGATGGTCCATGCATAAGCTGTTTTCATTACATGATCAAAACTTGTACCTGATGGGAGCTGTCATCTGTCATAGCAGCTGTCAGGTTAATTTTAGAAGGTGACTGATTATGTCATTATATTGATATGTTTGTATCTCTATGAATACTTATTGCTATGAGACATATCATATACTATTGGAAACAGTTTGATGAGCACTTTCCAATGCAAGTTTGATCATGCAAATCTCTCCAGCTGTTCATGAGATATTAGCAGACAAAGCTTTTTCCAGTTACTGATGACATGATATCTCAGTTGTTTGTTGTTGCTTTTATACATCCCATATATATGCAGATAGCCTTCATTTGGGGCTTTACAGCGCAACTTAGTTTATGAAAATTGGTCCACTGGTTGTGGAGATACAAGCTGAATGAGGTTTGTGATACAAGTCTACTATGTTACAACCATGCTTTTGACCTCATTGTTTCAGCTCTTTCTACTATATTCTAGACTTATGACATCACATCATGTGATGTATCATGTGATCATAGATATATATCTTTTTATCATTCAAAGAAAAAAGAAAAAGAAAAAGAAAAATCAAATCAAAGAAAAGAAAATCAAAATAAAATATTAGGGTCTAAGCATACCATAATACATACAGACCATATACTAGAGGTATATAAAGTAGACTCATCTGTACTAGAAACTTTACTAAGTTCTCTTATATTAACTGATATAAGATTACTTTTTTGTCCTTACACTAGGATTTAAGTCATAATAATAAACCAACTACTAAAAGTACTACTAAGAGTATATAAAGTAGACTCCTGTTAGAGTGACTAGCAAAGTTTGCAGAGTATCACAGACTTTCATAACCTCTAAGAAGTCTAATGTTTCTAGTAAGTTGCATAGTCTAAAATATATAACCTTTAGTTCAAATAATCCTTTGTTCATTAAAAATACTGCTTATTGTTTTCTTTGATCTATTATCATATTCTAATCTAGTCACATCTGTTCCAACATACAGATAATACTGTTATGATTGATGCCTTCTAGATGTAATGAGGATTAGGGTCAAGGGCAATGATAACATGATTGGCTATGCTGCAATAGTCTCAGTCAGCGCCTTATGTAGTAGACACCTTATTCTTGCTTCATCCTCATGTTGTATGACTCCTCATATACACTGAACGGTTTCTTTATGGATATTTCATATATATAGTGTAGAAATACCTCTGTATTCTTTATACTTTACCAATTGCCATATCCTCTTTTCTACTCTCAAGTCCTTGCCTAAAGTGCAACCTGAGCTCTAAGCTAAGGTTGAAACATTTGGTAAAGCATTGACGAGCTCACTTTGCAAGAGAGGTGTAGAAAAATAGAATCCATGAACGAAACTAGACAGAGTTACTTGTCAAACAAAACACATGTAGTACAAACTACAAAAGAGAACTAAGATAAGTTCTAGAAGAATGAACGAAATAGAGGCATTGTCGGAACGACTAGGATTCCTACAGATCACAAAAGAAGTCTCAAGCAAGTACGAACAGACAGACACAGAAATGTTAATAGCACCAGTACCAGTACCAACAATGAACAACAGACAGACTACTATACCTAAGAGTATGGTCCCAGATCCAGGATAGTTTGATGGGGACAGAACAAAATTTGAAGACTGGTAGAGAGGAATTCAACTATTTTTCAAGAGCAATAGGGTTATAAAAACCAGCGACAGGATCACAGCAATCCTAACACACCTTAGAAAAGATGTTGTGGGAATTTATGCACAGAAGAAGCTAGATGAGCTAAATGAAGAATTAGGAATCTAGGATTGGGATGATTTTGTCAAAGAAATCAAGATGACATTCAGTGACAAAACAAAGGCAGCAGATGCCGAGTGGAGGATAGAATCCTTCAAACAGGAAAAGAAGAACATGGTGAATTTTATGATAGAATTTGAGGCATTAGTCATGAAGGCTGATACAGACAAATTACATGCAATATTCCTGTTGAAGAAAAATGTGAGGCAGAATATTATCAAGACAATATTAGAGTATCTACCCATAGCAGTACTGGAAACACTCAAGGAATGGAAGATGGCAATTACATTAGTTAGACAGGAATACAAGTCCACAGAGGAACAAAACAATTACAAGATGAGCATAGGAGTAACCTATGGAGGACAAGGACAACCCATGAACATTGGAAAGTCCAACGAGAATTTCAAGGATAGGAAGCCAAAATGTTTCAACTGCAACAAGTATGGACATATGGCAAAGGAATGTCAGTTAAAGAAGAAAGAACGGGAAACAAGAAAATGTTTCAAATGTAACAAGGAAGGGCACTGTTATGGAACGCTTGAATACTAACAATTTTATTTTTCTTTTCTTTTATGTTTCTGATTTTATATTGATTTTCTTTTCTCTTTTATTTTATTTTTATTTTAGATGATGAAGAGGTATGTGACACCACAGTCACATGACAGGTCGCATAATGTGATGTCATAGGCTTAAAACATGGTGGAAGAATCTAGAAGATGATGTTAGGACATATGTATACAACATGGTGGCCTTAAGTAAGGAATGAGGCAGACATGAGGTTGTAGCATGGACAGTAGGGCAGGCTTAATTATTGGTAGCATGGACCAAGCATGTCTTGTATATATAGGACTCTAATTTAGCAGAGACTCTTTGCCGAGTTCTCTTGTGAACTTCCCACTCTATATTGTACTAAGAGATTTACTTGTTTGTGTTATCAGTTGTCATTGTGATAAGTGGTTGCCACAACAGACACATAGTCAAGGACTGTAAAGAAATACAGTCAATAAAGAACCACAAGGTTCAGGAAGAATCAGATGATGAAGACAATAAAGAGAACAACAAGAAGCAGGGTTTTGGAGAAGATCTTAAGTAGGCATGGTACAAGAGATCTCCTCTGTAAAGTCTCACAACAAATATATTATTCCAAACTGACGGAGTAGTATTGAAAGAGAATTAAATGTGCAAGCAAAAGTAAAGACAAAGAATGGCAAAAACCTCAAAGTGAAGACACTAGTGGATTCCGGATGCATATATATGGGAATCAATGGTCAACTGGTCAAGGAGAAAAGGATACCAATGAAACCAATAAACTTCTCATTTGAAGTTTTCAATGCAGACAGAATAAGAAATAGAGAAGTGACCAAGATGGCACCTCTAGAAATTGAGATCAACGAACACAAAGAACAATTGGAAGCTGCAGTAACAGACCTAAATAGAATAGACATGTTCCTAGGACATGACTGACTAGTCAAATATAACCCAGAAGTTAATTGAAAAAGCGGAACAATCAAGTTCACAAGATGTCCAGAAAGTTGTACCATGAAACATCAAGATATCAAGTTCAAAAATAGAAGGACACAGGCAATGGAAAACAAAGAACAGAAAAATGGCGAAATTGGCAAATAACCCAATGCAACAAACCTAAAAAATCTACCTGAATACATTTGACCATTCACACATTTGTTCAACAAGAAAAAGTTTGAAAAACTACTAAAAAAAAAGAGAATGGGACCATGAAATAAACCTCATAGAAGAAATGCCAAAGGAGCTGAATGCAAAGACCTATGCAATGACAATAAAAAAAGAAGAAGCATTAAACCAATGGCTGGATGAACAATTGAAGGCTGGTTTAATTGTGGAATCTAAGTCAAGATATGTGGCATCATGCTTTTACATTCCCAAGAAAGATGGATCATTATGGCTGGTTCAAGATTATAGAAAACTAAATCAAGTCACGATAAAGGACAAAACACCACTACCTCTAATTTGAGAAGTGATTGATAAATTAAAGGAAGCCAAATACTTTAACAAACTCAATCTTATCTGGAGTTATAACAATGTTTGAATCAAAGAAGGTGATGAATGGAAAGCAGCTTTTCTGACAAACAAAGGGCTGTTTGAATTACAAGTAATATACTTTAGATTATGCAACTCACTGGGAACATTTCAAAGGATGATGAACAGTATCTTCTAAGAGCTACTTTATGAGGGAGTCTTGGCAAACTACATGAATGACTTTGTTATACCAGTAAAGACAATAACAGAACTCAAGGAACAAATGACCAGATTTTTGAAGATTACAGAAAAACACAATTTATGTTTTAAACAGTCAAAATATAACTTCAACATAGAAGAAATTCTGATACTGGAAGTAGTAGTTGGCAAAGAACAAGTATGAATGGAGCAAGACAAGGTCAAAGTGGTCAGAGAATGAAAAGTACCAACAAAAATCAAAGAAGTGGAAAGCTTCTTGGTGTTATGAAACGCTTTGGACCTAACATTTTATTTTTCTTTTATCTATTTTTCTTTTGATTTTATATTTCTTTTTCTTTTTCTTTTTCTTTTAGGACGATGAAGAAGGTATGTGACAATGAAGTCACATGACAGGTCACATAATGTGATGTCATAAGCCTAGAACTTGATGGAAGGGTCTGAAAGATGATGTCAGGGTGCCTGGAGTACACATGGTGGCCTTGAGTAGGACATGAGGCAGGAATGAGGATGAAGCATGAACATAAGGGCAGGGTTATTGATTAGTAGCATGGACCATGAACCCTTTGTATAAATAGGACTCTAATTAAGAAGAGGCTCCTTGTTGAGTTCTCTTGTGAAATCCCACATTATACTTCTGCTTTGAAGTTTACTCGTTAGTGAGATCATTTGTCCTTTGTGATAAGTGGTTGCCACAACACTTGGGATTCACAAACTTTTATTGAAGATTCATTCAAAACTTCAGTCATACAGCAAGACCATTGAACAACTTAAAAGGGAAAAAGGAATGAAAATAGGAGAAAGAACATCAACAAGCTTTTGATGAACTAAAAGACAAGATTACAAGTCAACTGGTACTTTCTCTTCCGAAAAGAGAGGGAAAATTTAGAGTGGAGACAGATGCATTAGGACATGCCATTGGGAGAGTATTGTCTCAAGAACAGGAAGGAATATAGAGACCAATAGCTTTTCTATCAAGGACAATGCAACTAGCAGAAAGGAACTATGAAATCTATGATAAGGAACTACTAGCCATTGTAGAAGCCTTATCAAAATAGAGATAATATCTATTGGATGTGAAGAAACCATTTGAAATCTGGATGGATCATGAAAATCTCAAATATTTCAAGGAACCCCACAAATTAAATGGACAACAGGCTAAATGGTACCTAAAGTTACAAGACTACGACTTCATACTACGACACATACCAGGGAAGACAAACATAAAGGTGGATATTTTGTCAAGAAAAGATCAAGTGGACACATGGGAGGATAATAAAGATGTCAAAATGCTCAAAGAAGAACTTTGGACAAGGAGAACCACAGTTGAAATAACAATGTTGAAAAGATATAAGTCATTGGAGAATTCCAATTTACTAGAAGAAATATAAAGGAATAATACCAGAGAACAGAAAGTAGAACAAGAATTGAAGAAAGAAAATGGTCTAGCCTGGGAACAAGATGGAATTATATACATGGAAGAATGAATCTACATCCTGAATAACAGAAACCTCAAAGAACAAATTTTACAGGAAAATCATGATCTTGTAAATGTCAGCCATCCAGGACAATAAAGAATGTTGGAACTAGTCAAAAGGAATTACTGGTGGCCAGGAATTAAAGAAGATGTCAAGAAATATGTGCAAGGATGTATAAAGTGTCAACAGAACAAAGTTCAACATCAACAAAAATTGGGAGAACTCCATCCACTTGAAATACCACAAGGGCCATGGCAAGAGATCAGTATCGACATAATAGAACTCTTACCCAGATCCAATGGAATGGACACCATCATAGTTATAGTGGACAGGTTTATGAAGATAATTCAGTTAAAGGTGATGACGATGAATATTTCTTCAGAAGGAATAGCCAAGATCTATAGGAATGAAGTATGGAAACTTCATGGAATTCCAAGGAAAATTCTTAGTGACAGAGAACCACAACTTGCATTGAAATTCATAGAGAAATTCACAAAAGCACTAGAAACTACAAGACAATTGTCAACAGTATATCATTCTCAGACAGATAGACAAACAGAGAGAATAAATCAAGAAGTATAAATATTTCTATGACACTATGTCAACTACCAACAAGACAATTGGACAGAATGGCTGGCAGCTGCAGAATTCCAATATAATGATAAGAAACATGTAGGAATAGGACAGACTCTGTTCGAACTTAACTTTGGAAGACACCTATGGAAAGGCAACCTGGCAACACAAATGGAGTTTCCGAAATTAGAAGAATTCCTTATAGGACTACAATGAAGTTGGGAAAAGGCAACAAAGTCGATGGGAGAGGCTTAGAAGAATATGAAAAGGCAATTTGACAAGAAAAGAAGAAATCCACAAGGATTGAAGGTCAGAGACAACATGTGGTTGAAGAACAAAAATATCCATTTGAATTGACCCTCAAAGAAGCAGGACCAGAAAAAATATGGACTTTTTAGAATCTTAAAGAACATTGGTCTAAGAGCATTTTAGCTGGAGCTTCCAAAAGGATAGATGATACATAATGTATTTAACAAAGACCTGCTAACAAAATACAAAGCACTGCAGTTCAAAGGACAACACATGGATCCAGCACCTCCACTAACAATTATTAATGAAGAAGAAGAATATAAAGTCAAAGAAGTATGGAAGCATAGAAAACAAGGAAAAGGAACACAATATCTGATATACTGGAAGGGCTATGGAGATGAGCACAATCAATGGATTGCAGAAATGGGGTTGCCTCATGTAAAAGAGGCAATTAAAGATTATCAGTCAAAGATTTCGAGTTGAAACCTATAAAGAGGGGGGATAAAATCCCATTCAGACAATCTACAACATTACTTGATTTCAAAACAATGTCTTTGCAAATAACCAACAACTATATAACAGCACTTACTTCTCCTAATCCCTATATTACAAGAAAATTAAATAACATGGACAAAGCCAAGAAATTCAAGAAAGAACGAGATGATTGGACTAGATTATATCACAAGATGTTGAAGAGACTGGAGGCAATGATTGACATACAAAAACAGATATGAGATATGATAAAGATAGCTGGAGAGACAAATACTGTCAGGAGTACAGTATGAAGTACATATATAGTACCAGCCAGATGTCAAAGCTAAGCTTGACATTGCACACTTTTAGCATAACTGGTTCAGTGGCTGGTCTATTCCTAACAGCATGGGTTCCTTATAGTGTATACATGGTACATGCATGGATGATGGAGATTAAGAGTAGGGTTTAGGATATGATGTTAGGGCACATGTATATGGCATACTAGCCTTAAGGTAGATGCATGGTAGATGAGTAATGGACATGAGGACAGGATATGGACATTAGGGTAGGCGTAGAGAAGTCGTAGCACAGACCAAGGACACTTATATAAATAGTCGGTAGAATACTGTTGTGGTTCCCTGTCAAGTTCTCTTGTAAATTACACAACTTATGTTCCCCACTAAATATCCACCTTTGAGATTTATTGCTTGTGCTACTATTGGACATTAGTCTAGTAGTTGCCACAACATTGCTACTTTCTTCTAGAATTCTGGATCCTGTTCTTCTCTGGATTTGAGTGATTGATAATATGGAGGTGGTCAAAATAATCTTGTCTGCATAAGGGACCAAATAAACTTCATATACTTGAGTAGATTGTTGACTTCATTGTCTATGAAGCTTGATTTTGTTGTTGATGACAAGAAGGATACTTCATATGGTTTGATTAGGATAACTTCTTTGTCTTCTATTCTTTCTTCTCTTGACTCCTTCTTTTGTTCCATGTCTTTATACAACTCTTGTATCTCCTTGATGTTGTCATCCACATATTGATTTCCTCTTCCACTGTATGCATCCAATTTATCAGCCAACCTTCTTTGAATTTGATATACCCGATCTTTCATATTGCTTTGTATGAAATATCTTAGATCTTCTGATATTCTTAGGATGTTCATGGCATTTGTTGTTCTGTTATTGATGCTGACCTTTAGAATTGTGTCCTCCATTTCTGTTATTGTTGTATTTGTCAAGATTGAAGAATATAAACTTAGTTTTTTCTTTATTTTCTTTCTCATTTTATTTTCCTTTCAAGTTATTTTTCATTTTTCTATTTTTAGAACACTGGGGTTAGGGTTAGAAGTGATCTGTCACACTGTCACATCAGTCACATCTGATAGTATGGTCACAATATTGATTATGGGACTTAAGAAAAGAAAGTAGAAGGTTCTGGAACAAAATAATGTCATATAACATAGACACCACATGTTGGCCTCATGTTTTACACATGGTCATTTAGAGTAGGGTGCACAGTAGCTAGTACAGACTATCTGTAGAAGTATATAAGATAGACTATTTTGTAAAGAGCTCTTTATCGAGTTCTCTTGTGCTATCCAATACAAGGTTACCTCATAATCCAACTCTAAGGGTTTTGAGTTATAACACATGCTGTTAACATGTTCCTTGACATCACTCTATCTCTAGACTCTTCCCGATCCTTCTAGACCACTCTAGACTGCTCTAAGCCTTATGACATAATGTCATGTGACTTCCTAGTCATGTGCTTTTTCTCTCTCGTCGTAGACTAATAATATAACTATCTATAAATATCTTACTTAAAGTCTGTTCACAATTTCTCATCTTATAACAAATAACAGCATTGGTCGAAAACAAATACAACACTGAAACATCACGAAATGGTTATTCTATAGCCATACATTAAGGAGGATCCCACATGAACTATATTTCATTGCTATCGATAATAAAGTGCAAGTAATCATTGGTCCTAACAAGAAAACAGTAGTAACATACATGGTAGGAGAACTCAAGATGTTAGTATGATTCATGGGGACATGAATGCTGAAAAGGGAGTATTGTTATGATTGATGCCTTTTAGATGTAATGAGGATTAGGGTCAAGGGCAATGATGACATGATTGGCTGCACCGCAATAGTCTCAGTCAGTGCCTCATGTAGTAGACATCTTATTCTTGCTTCATCCTCATATTGTATGACTCGGCCTCCTTATGTACACTGAATGGTTTCTTTATGGATACTTCATATATATAGTGTAGAGATACCTCTGTATTCTTTATGCTTTACCAATTGCCATATCCTCTTTCCTACTCTCAAGTCTTTGTCTAAAGTGCAACTTGAGCTCTAAGCTAAGGTTGTAACAAATACCTCTAATTCATCTATACTCCTAAACATCTTCTAGTGTAGATTATACTCTTTGTTCTACCTTAGACATTATTACTAGACTTCTTAATAACTTCATGGATCTTTACCCCAACATCTGAGAACTATCCAGAACTGGGATAACTCACTTACAGTCTCTATTTCTAAATAACTACTATAAGTAAAATATAAGCCAGTAGTTACATTGTAAACTCATATTTTGAAAATTGACCAAAACTAATGTTGTCTTCTAGTATTGGTAATAATACTCTTACTATCTTCTAGTAGACTTGTCTTTTATAAGACTCTAAGTATAACTTCTAAAATATACAACCAGTATAACTAATAGAGATACAATATATATAAGTTTACTTATTTCAAAAATTGTTCTCTATAGTGGTGATATTTTCTTCCATTCTGATAAAGGTTTGTCTTCTATAATAACTATTCTTTCTACAACATGTCACTGTTGTCAAGATCGTTGACAGTGGACTTCATTTTTTATTTTCGCTTTTCACTTTATTTTATTTTTATTTTATTTTTATTTTATTTTCTATTTTTAGAATAACTCGGGTTAGGGTTTATCAGTCACGCTTGTCACATCAGTCACAAGTTGATGGCATAGTCACAAGACCGATTACAGGACTTGAGAGAATGGAGTAGAAGGTTCTGGAATAAAGTGATGTCATACAACATAGACAACATATGTTGGCCTCATATTATACATATGGTCATTTAGGGTAGGGTGCACAGTAGTGAGCACGGACCATGAGTAGTAGTATATAAGGTAGACTACTTTGTACTAGGAACTCTATCAAGTTCTCTTGTGT
>Ga0157364_1008312_pt1 | contig 10754 bp, 3 predicted proteins | sample AttsexASBM2_FD_111476 | JGI IMG/M metagenome (GOLD analysis project Ga0157364, IMG submission 111476) | Fungus gardens microbial communities from leaf cutter ant in Ribeirão Preto, State of São Paulo, Brazil - Atta sexdens ASBM2 | ecosystem: Host-associated > Fungi > Mycelium > Unclassified ... | reverse complement strand
TATTCATTGGTTATCATATGCAAAAGCCATCATATTTAAAACCGTCTTAAGTACGATCTTAAGAAGATTCATGAATCAATCAGAGAGAGACTACATTAGTGTCTTCTTAAGGCATTACTTAAAAGCCATTCTACATTGGTCATACCGTAGTGTCGGAAACGTCGTAACATCATGCGACTTTAAAATTGAAGCATTGGATTGGCTGAAGCAACACGCTTGTGACTTGTGATATCTACGATACGACTAATGTAGAATGACCTTAAGACGTTCTTGAAATAAGAATCGACTATGAATACCAATCTATTACTCGTATTTTAATGCCCATATTCATAGTCAGACCTTGACCTTTAGATGTTCAGCCAATAAAATAATTCGTAGAGTATCTAAAAATAAATTTAAGAAAGCTTTAAGTATAAGGCCTGACTATGAATACGGGCATATGATTCGAATATAAAGCATATGTAAAATGAGTAAACTTCTAAACTTCTAAACTCGCTCAATTCTTATCTAGGAACTATTAAGCCGTATTGTTGGCAACCGCGTTATCGCCATCTTTAACGTTGTAAGTAACGGCCGCTACTGGTCGCTGCAAGTCGTTTCGAAGTTGAGAGTTCACACGACAATCACGATCAGTTCGGTGTGGTTGAGTGGTGGTGCATGTTGTATAATCGTTTTGTATCGTCTCTGCGCATTTTGAAAAGGACGAGAAATTTTTGACGATTTTCGAAATATGAAGTCTGCTTACTTGATCTGCGCGTTACTGTGTGTGCCACTGGTGCTGGCCGTGGAGGGTGAGTTGGTTAATTCTAAATATTGGCGCGTAATGATTACAAAATGTATTGCTTATACATGCGTAATAATGAAACTTAAAGCACGCGGTATCGGGTGGACAGTAGTCAGTTATTATATTCCATGTCTTATCGAGGGACGCCTACTCGCATCGAATTACTGATAACGGCACTGTCGGTTTTTTCCAGTAGCGACGTTTAAGAAATTTATGCATTCGTAGACTTGCGCTTCCGCATTCAGACGATCATAACTTTTTCTTTAAAGCGGAACCGTGAAAAATGAATTTTTATATATGCTTGTACACCCACATACATACAAGAAATTTTCACGTTTCTACTCTAGGGATAAAGTTATATGATTGCTACCCTGTTCACGCGTAAAGATGTTCTTTTTTGAGAATATTCTTTTTTTCTTTCTTCTTTTCGTGAGAAGTCTATAAAAACATAAGATTGATTAGAAAAAAAAAACATCGAGCTGTTAAAAACAGCGACTCAGCACATGTCTCTTACACATGTTCGACCTTCGTTACACAACAGCGGTAGTCTCGAGTAGATTACTATTGATTTTCGCTGACCACTACCAGCCGAATCTTAGGTATGACGATAACAATCGAAGCGCGCAATGACTTAATGTTTTATCGTCGTCAGCACAGTTCGCGGTTGCCGATAAACGATATATATATAAATACTAATGATACTGAAGAAGTTGAAATCTCGTCATATATAAAAAGAAAAACATTCTTTTTATGTATGCCCCTTTCTACCAATGTAAATTGATAGATTTCAGTTAGACTTCATTTTTTTAAATTTATAAAATAGAAAATGATGAATTAATTGAATTGAAATTAAAATTAAACTACATTGCTAGAAATGGGCGTTAGTTGAACTGTTTATCTTTTCTCTTTTTTATTCTATGAAGAGAAAAAGAGGAGAAATGAATGAGAAGTTCAATTGAAATGACAGATCTTAAGATATTGATATGGGTTTGCATTTGTCAGACTTTAAGTGATTTACATCTTAAATTGATTTACATCTGAAATTATTTGACACAGTAAAAAATTAAGAAAGTATCTTGAAACGAAATGAAAACTACAAAAGTGAATAAATTTATTAGATGACTAATAAATATTGTAATGAATTTGTCATTTTTTTTTTTCATATCAAAATACATAATTCTCAAGTAGAAATTATATTCAAACGTTTAAAATTTTTTTAATTGCAGAACATCGATCTGAAAATATCATTTATATCATTACAGAATGAAATTGATCCAAATTTTATTTTCGTTTCATATTTTTAAGAATAAATATTATTAATTAAGTAATATCTTAAAATTATTTTACTTAATGTTTATGAGTGATGTGCATATGCGTTTATGCACGGTGTATAAAAAATATTTGCTCGTTATGAGAACAAAATCAACCTTTGAATATTTTTTTTTCATTAGAAATTGCAAGAAAGACAGTTTTAAATGTACATAAAAATTAAAATATATGGAATATTTATTTATTAAAAAAATTAATGTATGGATTCTTCATACATTCAGATACAACGCAAAATGGAACTACTTCTCCAATGGAGTCTTCAAACCATAGTAATCAGACTCAGTTCACAAAACAGACTACTGCTGTACCAATAATTAATGGAACTATTACTGCAATTCCAAATAGTACTTCTCCTACTCCTACTACTACTTCTACTCCTACTACTTCTACAACTGTTACTGCTCCTACCACCAACTCCACTACTGTTACTCCTCCTACTACTACTACTACTACTACTACTACTACTACTACTACTGCTACTACTACTACTACTACTGTTGCACCTAAACCTACTACTGTACCAACAAATACAACAACGACCAACATTCCAACATCTCCACCTACATCCACTAGCACGGCTTCATCGAAGACAACAGCTGTACCACCATCTTCTAAGGATCGTCAATTTGATGGTCTAAGCTTTTTTGGTAAGAGATGTTATTCTGTTAGTTATTTCTATACATTAATTGGGAGACTGTATCTTACAATAGATAAGACAATAAAATAAAAAGTTTTACAAAAATTTTATTAAAATAATTAAAATTGCATAAATTACAAATACTGGTTATAAAAAAATTTTTAGATGAATTTCTTTATTATAAATTTTTCATTGTATTCGATTTAATGTAACAGATATGGTTACATATCAAATAGTTATGCATATATTTTTATTGCAGGTGGTATTATCCTTACTACATGTTTGATGGCAATCGCCGCGTTCTCATGGAAGTTCTATAGGCAATGCAAGGAAGGAAACTACCGTACACTGTGATAACGTGCAAGGCGCTACATAACAGACTTTCGTCAAGTAAACACAATTAATTGAATTAAGAACTATGAATAATTATTTTATTGTAATAATATTGCGTATTTTTATAACACAGTTAAAGTGTTGCGTGGTTAAGTGCTCTTAGTAATGTGATGTACAACCACGTTCCGTTTTTCTCGATACATGTATGTAATAAAAAGGGAGGGGGGGGGTCATGTGTATTCGTATGTATTGGAAACAATATTGTATGTATATGCGTCATTTTACTAGTAGATGAGAGATTGTGACGATTACGTGTTGCAAGTAGGAGCAGTAGAGGATATGAGGGAGAGGGAAAGTGGGCGCATTGACGAAAGCCAATGACCAATCAAACGTACATTCCATAAGAGAGAAAAAAGGGAGATAATAATTCTTTAACGCGTATTATCCTTCTTATTAGCTTTCGCTCAAACTGTAACTGTTAGCAAGCTATATCTTTAATCTGATATGGTATATACATTCCGCAGTAAAGTTATATAAGATCTGATTTTTCTACGAGAAGAGAGAGAGAAGAGAAAGTATTAAACTTAAGAAACATTGAGCTCGATACAGGTATTTTAGCGTGAAAACGCTATGCCAAAGCGAAACGAATCTTCGAAATATTCGAATTTCAAACAGACGTATAAATTACATCGACGCGTATGAGACGCGCTATATAATATGAATACTTAAAGTTATTGGCTGTTATTTACAAAATATATATATATATATATAAAAATATATATATAATAGTTTTGCGGTATAATATATGATATGCACAAATTAACTCTCTCCTTTATATATCCTTATCACTGGTCTTGCTCTACAATATTTTTTCGACAAAATTTGAGCAACGCGTAGATAATCTTATAAACATCTTATAAACACAAAGTATCATCAAAATGAAAGTTCCTTTTTTAAATTAGATTTTGTATTTTTTTACATATTTATTTTTATTTACTTAATATCGCCTAAATTTGCATTGTATATGTACAATGTGCATATAACAATTTTATTTTTTTGTAATTCCGTTCTTGAGAATACTCAAGATATTGTCGATTATTTACACGTTGCAATCGTAACCGCCGTTGTCATAAAACTCTCTTAAACTCTTAAAAATACTTATTCGTTAAATAGAATGCCTAAGTATTAAATAGTTCCTTTCTCACATATTCGCCTAAAATGAATCAAAAAATCAAGGAAATGCTTTTTACTTTTTCTTTTTACAATATATTATCAATAAATACACAATTTAATTTACGATTTTTTTCAAAGCAAGTATTGTGAGATAATATTTTAAATAGCACAGTATTGTATTAAGGTCCAGTTTCATAATTCACTTAACTCTTAATCGAGGTTCAACCTGTTTCTCATCTCTTTCCAATTCTAGAATTAGAAAGAGATAATGGATAAGTTGAACTTCGATTTAGAGTTAACCGTGAGTTTGGAAATTGGACCTAAAGGCGGTATTCATAGTCGATTCTTATATTCAAGATTTCTTAAATACAATCTTAAGATGTCACAAATCAATCAGAGGGCCGTATTAGCATCTTAAGACATTACTTAAGGTGATCTTGAAATAAAAACGGACTATGAATACCGGCCTAAATATGTTAAGCGATATTCTAAGTATAACGTGTCATGTTTATTATAAAAAAAAAACAAAGAAAGATATATTATATGTTACATTGTGCAATATCTCTTTCAGTTTGTCTATACAACATTGAAAATCCAAATACTGCATTAATATTTTACGAAGCCTATAATCCTCTTCCTGATATTTCTTTCTTAATTACTATTACAGTCGTAAAGTATCATTATCATAACAGATATATCTCTTGCATCATCTTTCCATTTTGTCAATATTTTTTATTTTTTATTACGAAGAGAATTTTGAAAAAAAAACAGAAATACATGATCTAAACAGAGTAAATTTTCATATTTAATATCACTTTAGCGGTTTTAACGATACCAATAGCAAAACAGCGGTTCTCGGCCCAGCGATTGATTGTTTTTGCAATACCGGAGGAAAGAGTGTTTCTTGCGCATCATCATCATTTACTTCTGCAAACGAGAACAATGACGTCATTTTACAATTTATACGTCGCTCATCCGAACAAATTTTTTGTTGCCGTTATATCGGGAATACAAAGAGATATCTTATCTCTTTTCGAACATCTTAATTACTGTTTTATAATAATTTAATTATGATATTTTCAAACAAATTCATTCAATAATCATAATTGCTGCCGAACAGAGAATCGCTACGTGTTTTGCAATTGGCATCGCCAGAACTGCTGACGCGATATTAAATACAGGAATTTACCCTGTTCAGAAAGGGTATTGATCGCATAGCGCCATTGTTATATGTACTTGACACACATATTTCCGCTTAAAACTAATATACTGCTTACACATACACACACACACACACACACACACACACACACACACACACACACACACATACACGCACGCACGCACGCACGCATACAGAAACTTGCGACTTTAATCGTTGGTTCCTCAAGAAAGGAAAATCCATTATGTCGCACGAAGGTGCAAAAGAAGAAAAGAAAATAACGAGGAAAGGTGAAAGGACAGATCGATAACGAGAAAACCATCTACCGGGTATTGTGAATAAGGATTTACATTTACCAGAGAGAGAGAGAGAGAGAGAGAGAGAGAGAGAGAGAGAGAGAGAGAAAGCTACAATTTCATGGCTGCAACGAGATATCCGATGCGGCAAACACGGATGAAACAGTGATATTGCAGTCGATACACTTGTTTGGTTTGCAATAATTTATTCGGTTGAAAATTTGTTAATAGTTCCTTCTGAGAAAACGATTGTAGGATATTCAATTACCACGCACGTATTTCGGAAAATTCCAACATTATATTTAGAGTAGTGTATAATTTATACAGAACGGTTATCTTGAATTATTAACTGTTGAAGCTATTCTAATTCGATATTTTTAATAATCTGCTTTAAAAAATATTTTAATAAATTCTAGATAACAACAAATGCTTTCTTCTTCATTCTATATAAATTATACAACATTATAATAATGATATAAGAGGAATATGGAAATAAAATAATATATAATTGATAATAGTATTATATCTATATAATACTAGTACAATAAATCAAGGATATAACATCAAGAATATAAAATCACACTATGAATATAATAAGGTTATGATATACATTAAAATATAATCATATTATAGTATATTATAAAATATTTTATTCAATCAAGTCGAACATTATGGAAGCCACATGTGATTTTATTCCCGTCTCACTTTGCGCATATTGAACGTGCGAGTGTTGCGGCGTAACATTCCCAGAGATGAGATAGGATATGGAAAACCAGATAAGAAAAACACACGCGTGCAAGAGATCGCGGTGAGATGAGTGACATAATAAAAAAAAAGAGGAAAAAACCCCAACGAGACATTGCCTTTCGTTTCATGTGAATCGTCTGATGAAAACATGTATTATTATAATTATTATTATAATAATAATTATTATAATAATAAAATATTATAATAATAAATAATAATTATTATAATTCATTTCAAATATATTTCAAATTGTTTCGCAAAAATGAGCGGAAAATATTTCCGATTATTAGAAGAAATATGCGCGAAAGAAATCTCGAGGTAGCTGAGATTGAAGCTCAATTTCCTAGTTTAAAAATTAACTTTCATCAAGATACAAATCTAGAATTTTGAAATTCGGTTAATTAATAAATCCTCAATAATTATATTACTGATCTGAGAACTACAGACATAATTTTTATATACATACATGGCTATCACAAGCTGGTGCTTAGAACCAGTGAGACGATTATATGTATATATATATATATATATATATATATATATATATATATATAATCCTATCCTATATATATATATAATCCTAATTATTAAAAAGCTATTTTTCAAGAATATGGAAAGAATTTAAAAATTTAGTTAGATTACAGATTTGAAAATAATTTGGATCCTCATGATCATAGACATAATCATAGACATATTTTGTTCATAATTACATAGAAATCTTAAGAATAATGCTGCAAAAAGTTTTGACTATCAATCAATTTGACTATTCTATATAATTATATGTTGACAGTATAATATTCTAAATCTATAGCTAAATTTTTAGCTATTTTAGTAAAATCGGTTTTTTCTGTATACAGTTCACATAAAATAAGAATCTTTTATAAGCTAAGTTTGTAAATAAATAAAATAATATAAAAACAATATTATAAAGGATATACGCATTGGAAGCGAACAATATATAGATTTATTAAAATCACAGAGAACAATTTTAAATTAAATATACGTTTCGGTCTTCATTAGACCATCTTCAGTATATATACATATAAATAAAATATTTTACACGATGCTGTTATCGCAATTAGTTTAACAAAATGCCTTAATATGTATAAATCGAATCTTGTCAGTTACATAAAATTAATGTGAAAATGCTCGTTAAAGATTATATATGGAATATAAAAATTAGTTCTTTAAGAGATTAATGTACAATTAGTCCATTTTTTGAAAAAGATTGGCTAGATGCTCGAACGCATAATTTCCAGATTCTAATATAAAAACAATTTTTTTCTCTATTATATGTAATCGTTAGAAGAGGTGTACACAATTCTTATATTAGTTATACTACATACTTGCATCGAAAACATAAAGAAAATCAGATTTGTTAAAAAGAAAAGATTATCTTGTAGCTATCAATAACACAATGTAGTGCTCCCTTCCCTGAGTCACTACTTACATATATAATATTTTCGATTCTATAAGATCTAGAGAAAAATTTGTATAGGTAACCAAAATTGCACGATATAAAGAGGTCCATTATATGGCGATAATAATTTTTATCCAGAAAGCGTTTTAGAGATGTCAAGGTCAACTTCATTTTTTTAATGGAATTATATGATTTTTTTTACGTAATATGATTCCTCTAGTTATTCTGCATAAAAATATTAAGATGAAAGAATCGAAAAATTAATAATTTACGAGATATTTTATACTTTATTCTGACATATATGGACATAAAATATTAAATAATTCATAAATTAATAATTTTTTTATAATTGTACCTTAATACTTTCATGAACAGAATAATGAGAATCAATTGTAAAGAAAATACATAGTTGCTTTAAAAAAATATGGCTGCAAAATGGATAATTTTTTAAATAAGCAATTATGTATTTTCTTTACATCGAAACGATTTTGAAAAAAAATTATTAATTTACGAGTTATTTAACATTTTATATCAATATATGTCAGAATAAAGTACCTATAAAATATTTTGTAAACTATTGATTTTTCGATATATCTACCTTAATACTTTTATACGCAAAATAACTAGAGGAATAATATTATATTATGTAAAAAAATCATATAATTCCATTTAAAAAAATTAAGTTGACCTTGAAATCTCTGAAGCGTCTCCACTTGGACAAAAAATATTATTGCCATATGATAGAAACTTCCCTTTATCATGCAATTCTGGTTATACAAATTTTCTTCTAGATTTTATAGATTCAAAGATATTTCAGGTGCTAATAGTTATTAGAACACCCTGTGCATAATTTTAAAAATAAATTGTGAAAAAATAAGAATTCCTTACATTATTTTTGTAAAAATAAAATCAACGCTAAGTTACTCAAAAGACCATTAAATAATAATACAATAAGATATAGCACATTCAATATTGTATCTAACTGAATAATTACATAATTATATATAATTGCATAATGATACACATACCGAAATATATACCGGATATATCGTAATATCTTTTTATCACATCGTTTTTTGACGAGATATCGCAAATATTATAAAAATATCTGTTAAAATTATAAAAATATCTGTTATCTTATTCACTTGTTGCGATAAATTGTATTTTCTTATGTACTTATCAACTCACATTCAGGATCGCGTAACAATTCAGAGAAAAATTCGAGAGAGGTCATTGCTTATGTCAACTTTTCAATATTCAATACCAGAGTTTCGCACCTGTGAAGTTTCAAATTGAGGTTCTGTTAAAATGCGAAAGGTTTATTTGAAATACGAAAAACTCAATTTCGAATATTGTTGTTACATCACTTATTCGCATGTTTTTTCTAAAAAAAATATCGACTTTATATCGAGTAAAAAATAATGTATTGTAAAAAAAGATGTAAAGTTACATAAACAAAAAATTGCATGATATATAACGAAAATATTTACATTATAAATTGTGATTCTTGCACTTGTTGTTCACTTAATTTTACATACTTCTTTTATAGAGTATAGCTGAAAGGTTCAGTGATTTTATAACATTCTCTATAACTCGTCGACGTATAACGATCAGCGATCGCGAAACGGAAAAAGAATAAGCTCGCTAGAGCATGATATACCTTTACTCCTTTCACCGAGAGCCTGCTCTGCACAGCTCACTTTATTTATACCTTGGTAGAATTTCTAAGGATATTAACACGAAATTATATACCGCGCGATTACGATAAACGATAAACGTGCGCGGAGTTGAACGCTGCTTCAACAGTGCAAAAGAGCGATATGAACGAGCGATTTAACGGCGTGTGCCACATGAGTTTTTATCAGATCTGAAAACGTCTCGTATATTTTGCGCAAAAAGAAAGAGTGTAGATTTTTAGGCTCTACGAGCTTTGTTTCAGTATGCAGTATAAAAAAAAGTATGTAAATTATATAAACAATAAATGTACAAATCATAAGATTCATAACGGAAGTATAATACATTTCGCATTTTATTCCTGTTATTCATGCAACTTTATTTTCTTTACAGCACTTTATTTCAATATATGCCGTATAAAAGCATGAATACCAAATAAAATTGCATAAACAGTAACACATGTAAAAGTCATACAATTTATAATAGAAATGTAAATAATCATATACGTATATATATATATGTTTCTTACATATTCGTAAATTTTATATAAATACAATTCTCGCGCGCAATTCTCATAATAATTTGAAATTAGATAAAAAATCCCTTATGTAATGAGTAAAAAAATTTTTTATTAAAAAGATTAAGTATATACTACATAGATTATATTATATAATATTTAATCTTTTTAAAACATTTTTTATCTTGCAATGTGATGTACATATAATATATAATATGACTTTTTATCTATGTTCCCTATGAGAATTATTTTATAACAAAAAATAGTATAATTGTATTTTATTATGTCTCGTGTTCGTATATTTTAAATATTTTATTATATGTAAAAAAATATTGTGTATGTGTACGTGACATGCTAAAGTTTACATGATGTTCGCAATGCCCTTTAATTTTATTCAACTTTAATTCCATTTAAACTCCAGTAAATTTAATTTACTCTTTTTGTATGTAGAACTTTAATCTCGCCAAGATATTTGATATTAAATATCAATTCGAAGTTCATTATCGTTTAAGGCTTGGTTCCATTAATGTAAAATTAACTCTAATTTTGGTTCAATTTGCTTTTCTAATTCTAAAGATTATGCCCGCTTCTACTAATATAGATTAATTTTAATTTTGGTCCAACTTACTCCTCATCTTGTTTAAATTTTAGAAATCTCTCTCTCTCTCTCTCTCTCTCTCTC
>Ga0157364_1008311_pt1 | contig 10754 bp, 2 predicted proteins | sample AttsexASBM2_FD_111476 | JGI IMG/M metagenome (GOLD analysis project Ga0157364, IMG submission 111476) | Fungus gardens microbial communities from leaf cutter ant in Ribeirão Preto, State of São Paulo, Brazil - Atta sexdens ASBM2 | ecosystem: Host-associated > Fungi > Mycelium > Unclassified ... | reverse complement strand
TTTCGAGATTTTTTATTTTAATAGTTTCGCGTCTCAATTTTGCAATTTTCGCAGCATGCTAATGGTTTGAAAAATTAAATTTGAATTATATTTTTTAAACGTCTAATAAATTGTTGAATCCAATATGTTTACATTAATTTTTACATATTGCTTGTCTATACAAGATAGAAAAATGATACAACTAAAAAATTAGCATTTTTTAAATAATGACAAGGAATTATACAAAGACATATATTTTTTGTCGAAAAAGCAATACATTTATAATTCTTTCAATTTATCGTTAGAGGATAGAAGTGTCGCTTATCCTCTGATCAAGTTTGAAATGAATAAAAAAAAAGAGATATTTCTTGAATTAAATACCGTGATCGAAAGAATGTCGTTGATACTGAAATATAATAAAAACGATCTATTTGGAATTATGTCCTATTTTTCTTTAAAAAGTATCGTAAAATGTTATCCTAATTCAAAATTTCAATTTTTTTAAATGCTGAAAAATTACTTCTGCCAAACGAGCGATATATTGTTCAGATTATGAAATACATTACAATGCTTCTGATACGTGCGATTATAATTGCGTTTATCGAATGAAATTTAATTGTTTGTTAAACAAGGAAACCTTCAAATTACATTTAACACGTTATCCTCCAAATACACCTCCAGCATTTATTTAACCTCCGCTAGTTTCCTCGTCAAAGCATTGTGATCTTCGAACTTATTCGACCGTCACTGCAAATATGGCCGGCTTGTTTCTGTCATATGCAAACATATTAGCATGTATGTAAATACGTGGCTAAACAACGGAGAGAGTGGCTTTCGCATTGCGCGATTCATGCAACGAGCACATCGCGCAGGATTAATCGCGGGATTTTGCGTGTATTTCGCGTGACTCGAGTAAATCGTCGCGCGAAATGCGCGCGTGGGAGTGTAGAAAAACGGAGAAAAAGAACAAGCGATAGAAAAAGGAAAGGACAACTCCGAAATAACGCGTCTCACGTTAAAGTTTTATCTCGCGAGTAATTTACGATCGCAGCACGGAATGACCGCCGCGCCGCGCTACGCCGTCGGATTTGTTGTTATGAGATTTAGACATACGCGTGTGCTCGGAAGTGTTGTAGCGGTACTATCTCTCCGCGTTGATAAAAGTTTGGTATAGCTGCCAAATATATTACAAGTTCCGCCGAATATGCTAATGCGCAACTACATTACGAATACAAAAAGCGGATAACAACATAGAATCTGCATGTTGCGTGTGTCACGTGAAGTACATTAATTGAGGTCAGTTTTATAAAATGATGAAATGACGAAGTTAAAAGAGTTGCAAGTTTTTTTCTAACGTATCTTCTTTGACGCGTCGTACTAAATTCGAAAATTTTAACACGAAAAATGAAGTTCGTTTCTTAATAATCTTGGTAGCAAAATGTTACAAAATTACTCACTGAGAGAAAGGATTTTTGTTAATTTAGCAAGCCACCAGTATTTTTAACCGATTGATCGATAAATATGTGACAACAAATTTGCTGCTAGTCTGCTATACAAATCAATTATTAGTAACAGAAGCAAACTATATAGAATCTAACTTATCTTTTGGATAAACTTTAGGCTCGTTTACATAGAATTCGTAGATCGTGGAGTCTTAAGTCGTAGGAAACCGACCAAGCATAGTCAAATGTAGGGAGAATACTTGATTAGAATTGGTCAATTTCTTACGATTTGGGATTTCATCTACGACTTATATATATATATATATGAGCTTATTTGCTAGCGATACTATTGATTATTTGTTACATTGACGAATTAATTTGCAATCGTAACAAATCGATCAGTTTTTTAACAAATATCATATTTGCTTTCCCTTGATTTGTTCTTATAACAAAATCATTTCTCTCAGTGCTACAGAAAGATTACTTAAAATTCCAAAAACGTTTTAATTTTCTCTTAAAATAATATAGATTTTCTACGGGAAGGTGTCTTAAACTAATCAGTTGTCATTTTCAAATATATTTAATTATTGAAAAAAAGCAAAAATTGCGTTGAAAAGAAGAAAGTCTGCAATTTTTAATGAATATAAATAAGATTTAACAAAATATTTGTGTATAAGTTTTATTGAAAAATATACAAATAACCTTAAGAATTTATGCGCACACCATTTGAATTTACATAAAATTCAAATAGTGTATCAACAATTTTTTTAATGAAAATTCGTAATAACTTTTTGTAACATTCTTTTTTAACATCATTCGAAAATGGTAATTAATTAATTTTAACATCTTATCGAAGGATATCCAGTATTTTAGAAATAAATAGAACTACTATATTTTTGTGTTTGTCAAGAAGTTACGTAACACACAGAAAGTCTTTTCGTCGTTCAGTAACAGACACATGGTCAGAATGTCACCAAATTACACGATGTTTACGATGCCATCAGCTTTAATCTTACGGCTAACAGCAGTGAAGGAAGATGTTAAACTCTTATACACGTAGAGGCAGTAAACACAAATTTGTTCTTATTAACAGCGAGTGTTCGTGCTACGAGAAAGAAGGTGATATCACGCTCGCTCTTTTCCCATATTTTCTGCTTTCAGTTTGACCAAAATCAGCCAGAAACCGCCGGTATTATTTTGCGTAACTTTTCATTCGCGGTCAATTTAGTACAGTAGAAGTCACAATCTCTCGCACTGCTCTGCTCTGTTAAAAGTTGTACGCGAAAATTGCGAAAGCATACACGGAAAAATAGATACAAATGTAGGTCGTGGGGGAAAGTGTTTTAATTGGAGACAGTTGCAAAAAACCCCCCAAAATATACTATCTTCGTATTTCTTTTATTTAAAAATTTATATTTGATTAGACATATATATATATGTTATTCTTGCTTTCCAAAGTATAAAATTAATTACACATTTCTAGAATTCAATAAATTATAAAATTAATACAGAGTCAACATAAAGAGAAGATCTTAGAGAGCACATGTGTTATCTCAGGTGTTGCTCCGAGTTATTATCCGACAGATAAAAGTCGGTCACCATAAAGCCTTGTGTGTCACACGGAAATGTCAGTCAATCTTCTGAACACAAGAAACGAGTAAGTTTCAATTTCAACGCTCAAGCCTCTCGTCGTATCTTCACAATGACGCCTCCAGGGATTATCGTTATTGAAGAGTTAGACAAAATTCTGACTGTTCGCCACGACGGCATCCCCCGCGGGCCGTAAAAGACCAAATCTTCGCCGTTTGGCTCGTGTCGCAATCGCGCGCTGCCACTGCGAACAAAAAATTTTTCAAGGTATTCTCTTCTTCTCCACTGCCCTCGCGTAATCTCGTTCTATAAACACACCCGCACACGCGGATGTGCCTTTATTCGCTAGCTCGCCGTCGGCTATTTTGCCCGTTTCTCTAACAAAGGAACCCACCACCGATCCGGCTTATCTCGTGTGCAGCAATAATGAAATAATGGCTGATGCTCGTCGATTAACGAAACAATGTGGATTGTACGACGACCATTTTCCCTCCCTGTCTGACAAACGCTCCGCGAACTCAGCCGTTATCGCTTCATTTTCTATGGAAAATGAAGAGCAGTGCTCTCCCGGTTTCTCTTCGTAACGCCTGCCCTTGCGTCGCTAAGAGTTACTAAGACTAAGGGGGGAAGGATAATGTCTCGAGGATGTCTTTGTTGGAAGTTTGTCGTCGTTCATTATGCATAAATAACAGACGTTAATGGGGGAGAGAGGATTTACCAAGGTCCGCCGAGCACGTTGTAATCGGGAATGAGTGTAGTCGAGAACTTGAAGTGTCTACCAGTTAGCGCGATGAGAGGATACTCTGAAAATATTTTCAGAACGTGTTGTGCGAGAACAGGGATATACTTTAAAAAAGCTGTAGTATTTGTAGAATATTAAGAGAATATTTCATTTATTATCTTAATATGCATATTGAATTAAATTAATTAAATTATAATTAATTATTAAAATTAGTAATAATTAATTATTATAATTAATTATTAAAATTATTTATATAATGCGAATTATTAAATAATTGCAAAAATAAGCCCTTTAACTGTTTTAAGACTTAGAACAAGATTAATATTTTTTGCTGATTAGAAATGGTTGGAGATTTTGAAAACTTACTACGAGAATTAACAATTCAATCATCACGAAATTATCTGGGCGTTCCCTGTCAGGAAGCGCACAGCTGAAGCAGACTGTGCAGCGTTGGTATATCCATGGTCGAATGGACTCCCTCTGCCCTGCAACCCTCCGGGCGGTCGTCGCCCGTCTGTATGTGGAGCCATCGTCGACCGCAACAGCATACAATGGCTGATTAAGCCGCTTCCAAGCGTTTACAATGTCCACGTGCTGATTCTCCCTCCATGCTGTTTCTATTCCTCTCGGTACTTCAATCAAACAATCAGATCTAGCCGACGTGCTGGGAACACAGACTTCCAGACTTTACCACCAATAAAAGAAGATGGTGCATTACAGTTTTCCATAAAACTTAGTAATTAATTCGAAAATAAGATCTTCAATTTAAAAGATAGTTTAATATGAAAAAAATGTTCGGAATCATCGTTGCTACAGTAGATGATGTTTATAGGATTAGAACATCTCATTAATGCATAAACGCATGATTCTGAGAAAATTAAATATTTTTTTGATGAAAAGGAGTATATTAATTATATTCTCAATTTTCTTTCGAAATTGTATAATAACATAATTTTTTATTTGTTTATGTTTTAATATATTAAAAAGATAATAAACTGAAAAATAATTAAAATTCAATATGATCAGCATTGAGAAAATAATAAAGAAGTTTGCAAAAAAATATCATTCTAAAAAATACAAGATGTGGAGACAAGGATGTGACAGCAATTATTTTTTAATCTGCCTTCATCTCTCTTTTGCAATGTTTATTACAGAAAATTAATTAACTTTCTTTATTAATACACTTCGTTATTTTTTATAATTTTTCAGCAGATATATTTGAAATGCACACATCACGAAATTAATGAAAGAAAAAACAAAATCTGAAAACAGAATTTCAAAAGTCAAATTTAATTGTTCAGATTTTGTTACAGTAACAAAATTTTGTTAACGGTGAATAGAATTGACAAGTGAATCGAAATGCTATTCGTCGAAAAACTCTCTTGCGTTTTAACTTCCTCTCCTAATCCTTCAATCTCGTTTACCCGGTTTTACTGTAGCGTCGAGAGTTAAATACCAAGCATCGTGCGCCAGCTTGTGGAATATCGCGAGGCTTGCCTTCACATGGCGGACGACGGAATTGCTCTTCTGACAGATTCAAAGCGGCTTTCGCGTTATCCGCAGCTGCGCGTATTGTCGTCTCCGCTCGTAAGCTCTCGTCTCCGAGAAATTTAAGCCGACCGCAATTATTCCCGCCGTATTCTATGGGTTTCGGGCCGACATATTTATGACACGGCAAGGTATCGTGCGTTATCGCACATTAACAGATATTTACTAAGAAATAATTTATAAATCAATTAATAAATTAAATCTTCTATAATTATATCTTCGTAACTTTATGTAATAAATACTGTATTATAGATACATGAATAAATTACATGTATTTTTACATATAAATATGAAAATAGTTTAATTTTATCTGAAAAAATATAGAAAAATTTTGTAATTATTTTTACTTATTAATAATTATGATGCGAAAAAGTGGAGATAAAAATTTCATCCGTTTTATTTAAATAACGTGCGAGCAGTAGAAACAATTTGTGAAATTATATTAGTTGAAAAATGCATTTATTTCAAATGGAATTATTGATTAATTAAAAAGTAAATACGACTTTGTGTTTTAATAACTTTTTTATAAAATTTTATTAGCAGATGCAGGAAATGGATTTAAATAATTTTTAATTTTTGGACTTTTCGAATATAGTGATTTGAGAAATTCCTTCCCCTCCCTCTCTCTCTCTTTCTCTCTTTTATATCGATATGACATAAAATTTTAATCAGCATTATTGAAAAATCTAATTCATTATGAAAGCTGTCGATAATGCCACGAAATATTTTACACAAGATGTCTATAAAAATTCTTGTATAAAAATTTTAATATTTTTAATACAATATTTTAAAATTGAAAATTCTTTTGCAGTATTTAACCTGATTATTTTTCTGAAAATGATTTCACGAAAAAGAGAGAGAAGAAAAACCGCTAAAGAAAGAAATAAATTACAATAACCATCGATTGAGAGCGACCAAGTCCATGAGAATCCTCGGTTTGTGTCGTCTGACATTATCACAGAATTGTAATAGATACGTGTGTCGTTAATTTCCGATGACATGTGCATCATACCTTTAGAAACTTTTCCGGCATGATGTACCTGTATATATACCTCGAAGTTCCGCCTCGATGCTTTGTTGGCATCATACTGATAAAAATTCGTTCATCCATCCATCAGCTCGATGTTCGCTCTCCTGACAAATACATTCGTCCCGATAATAACGCGGACATATCTGTATCTATCTACAGACTGACAGCGTAATGGCGAAACCGCGAAACTATTCTCGCGCTATGGATGTAGATTATCGTGAACGGTTCTATGCTCATACCGTAAGAGAATGACAAATACATTTTGCAGGGAGCAGAGAAAAGTTTGCTGCAACTGACTTTCTAACACTCGCAGTTTTCGTAGTTTTGTATGATAAACTACTAGGAAATAACTGCGCATAATTATTTAAATAATTGTTTAACTTTCTAAATATCCCTCTACATATAAAGTTTAACTGTATTTTCAATTAATTAGATTACATCAAATGAAATTATGTTATATTGAATTATATGGAATGTCCGAAGATAACTCAACAATATTTATATTTTAAAGAAGCCTTTTAATTTAGAATTCAACAACTTTCGTTTTGAAGGTTTACGTCGTATGCTCGATCATAAATTTCAACACTTATAATACGACAAGCATGATGTATCATTTAGTTACGTAATGACGTCTGTGCATACAGGATAATGTATCTCACGGACTAACAGAATAACGACAATTAATCCTAACATTCTGAGAATTCTCTATGTTTATGCGTCCTTCACTTAAATACGTCCGATGTACTTCCTACTAGTAACTAACTAATATTTTTTGGGAAGAATCTCATTTAATTCTTTTCTTCTAAATAATCGTTAATTTAACGAAGACTCCGTCATTAACGATAATAGAATATAAATAGGATATAGACGATGCTCCTTGCATGATTATGAAATTATAATCTCGCTATTTTCGAAATTCCAGAAATTTTGTGCAAAACGTAACGTTTCAACGTAATTCCGTTTCAAAAGCTCGCTTTGAACACATAGCGGCTCGTATTGAATAGATTTATTATTTTGTTTTCATTCACTTTTTGTCCGTATAGCGCAGAGTATTCCCTCTGCGATGTTTCAAGCAGATTTTACGTATTAATTCTGAAAAATTACTATCTATTGTAAATGAAAGTTTGTTCTATAATATTATTCCGACAGAGTTATCTCTTTAACGAGCCGCTTTCCATTTATAACAGATTTGCATTGATGACCAGCGTGCGTTCCGCTGGCATTGATATGACACTTCAATCGATTTATCGTATTCATTGTACAAATATACGAACGCTTTTATCTTAATAAATTCGATGCAGGAAGCTCTGTTTCCGCGAGCTCTGCGGATTATAGTTGTAAGCCATTATTGCGGCAATAAAAAAAAGAGCAAAACGCAGCGATAGTGAATAGCAAATTGGAAATCAAAAGCCACCGATTTATAGAGTTGGTAGCGTTTCGTATGAAATTATACCGTTTATTGTTAATAAATCCATAAAGCTTTTTAAAATGAAGCATCCAAAGAAAGATGGATTATCTGGATTATTTGCCAGATGGGAGGAAAACGATCCTTCCTTTTTTTTTATGTTGAAAATTCTGCGCTAATCACGAAGCGAACATCCGACCCTTTAAAACGCCGCTAATTAATTGGAGTATGAAAACGAGTATGAATCGTATTCCGTAAACTACCTTCTCAAACTACTTATATTTTAACCTGCGAAATTAAAAGCGATTTCAAGTTGTATCCTATTTAAGAAAGTTAGTTCGAATCAGACGGAAATCTCAGTTCCTTTCACGATCCCTATCTATCGACTTCGTGCTTTTTTTGCACCGTAATCCCACGGAATTTCAAACCATTAAGTCGGAATTACTTCGATTTCTCTGACAATCGTTTTAGAAAGTTTACTTTGAATTCTTGATTCACTTGTAGAAATTCTTTCATTAACTTTTATTCATAATAAATCGCGTGTTTAACTTTTCCAGAAAAGAAAAAATATTATTGAGTATTTCATGACTTTTAAATCAATTTTGTATCATTTATTTCTCGTGCTAATTAATATTATATTATATTAAATACAAATAACAATAGTCGATCTGTTGTATTATACTTACAATTAATACACTTTGTATGTATACACAGTTATGTTTTAACAATGCTATTCATTCATTCATATCGACTATTGTGTTATTTCGGAATTTAATTCATTATGATTTAACGCGATATTCTACCTTTATTGGTTATTTTTACAAAGACTCGCGGATCATCAGTTTTTATTCAAAATTTTAATTTTTTGTTTTCCCGTGTGCCGTTAGCGATTAAGTACAACGTTTGCGGGGTGTACAGTGTACATCCGCGAGTGCGGTCGACATGAGCGACGAACGCGGCGCGGTAACATCCGTCGACTACATGGCGAGATTAATAAATAATCATTAGACGGCAATAAATAGCTCGCACGTCCGACTGGAGACCGGACCCGCGCACGGGTGTCTCTAATTATTAATGGCGGGGCCAGAAGCACCGTGGCATTGCAGACCGCACGTAGAGAGAAATCGTCGAGAAGCCGCGCTTCGGGCCGACCGACAATTTATGATTTCGACGCGGCCGGCCCGAGCTGCGATTACGCTTGGACCTGTGCCGCGTACACACGCGTGTGAAATACGTCTCTATGCATCGGTAGTGCAGCGCCTTTGACGTTCCCCTGTCGCAACCGCAGTTGAAAGCTGCCGAGATAACGGCCACGTTCATTCATCTCGCGCATTAATAGGCGCGGCAGTTTTGCGCGAATACCGAAAACTTACGCATTGATTGTATCGTAAGGTGATCGGCGAGAGTTGTTTCTCATAAGAATGTTGACATAACGGCTAAATTCTAATGGAATTGCTGTTTTAAATTCTACTTCTGCTAATGTAATTCTAACTCTAAGAATTAGAAAAAGATGAAGAGTAAGTTGAACCGAGATTAAAATTAATTTACATATAGAAACGAACGTAAATGCTACATGTACGATTTAGAAATATACGATTTATGAAGACATCCATGTAAATAAATACAGATAATAATCTTTTTAAATTAGATTTCTAAACTTAATTCTAACGATTTATTATTACTCATTTATTTATTGTACATCTAACTCTATCTTTATTTCGCGCATTATGATTTATATGTATACTTTTTCACGAAGTACCTAAATGTTTCAATGAATTAACAGTTATATTGAGATTAAAGTTAATAAAAAAATCTGTACTTTATTTATTTTTTTTTGTTTTTGACACAAATCGATCAGATCATGTATTATGAAACTGTTCAAAATGGATTTCAATCGGAATTACTTCGTTTTCCCCAGATAACACAATAGAAATTTAGAGAATAATTGAACAGCTTCGATCAGAACTCATTTCGATAATTCCATAATACATGCTGAGCCAGATACATTGTATATTTTAATCGTGAAGGACGAATTTTAATTTCGTCCTTCAATCAATATTTCACGCAATAAAAATGATATTTTTGTCAGTAAAGCAGACAGTGCCAATATTCCTTTAACTGTAATGCTTAAAACTTTACATATGCGAATAAACCATAGCGATGTTATACAAATAATTTAGAGCAATTTCGTTTTGATGGCATTTACAGGATAGAATTGAAATAGAGCGCGGTGATATCGGTCCGCTTTGGCGGAATTTCTCTCTTCCGTTACTCGATGTCAAATAATTCATACCGCAACAATTGTTTGAGATCCGAGAAACTAGAGGAGCAGCTCGTGAAGAGCTCGGCGAAGAGCAACTCGTGATACCTCCATTCGTCTCCTTTATGTATGTGGCCGCCATTAGAGGAACTTCATTACAATTTGATCGAATTCCACGCGAAATTACGCTACATTACGTTCCAACGGTATAATTGATAACAACGGCAACGGTTACATGGCTATTAGTTAGTTTCCGCCTAATTTACGGAATATCTCGAATTCACCGTCAAAATCTGTACATGAATACGTGTATAGGTACGTTTGTGAAGTAATAGTAGCAGTATAGACATCATGATACAGATTACCATTTGTTATTATACAACGGAGAGTAGCGAATATATTCCGTTATCGAGGCGCCATCGTTCCGTTATCGAATGCGTTGTATGTTCGCTATGTTACCGCTAATATAATCGCGTAAATTATTCTATTGTAGTTTGTTAGTAAAATACGAGATGCGTATAATACGTGTAACACGCAAAACGAACCATTGTGGGCTTTAGCGCATTCGATGCGCCCTCAGGGGCCGTTACAATCGTTGAAATCGATGCTCTGCGATAAACGCAATTGAACATGGCTGCCGAATGAGCGCGCAGTACTGCGAAAGAGACTTTCTATTAATATTATTAATGATAGATCACAAAATCTCGCTCTCTTGTATAAAGATATTTAACTTCTATATTCCAATTTGGAAGAACAAT
>Ga0157364_1008310_pt1 | contig 10755 bp, 5 predicted proteins | sample AttsexASBM2_FD_111476 | JGI IMG/M metagenome (GOLD analysis project Ga0157364, IMG submission 111476) | Fungus gardens microbial communities from leaf cutter ant in Ribeirão Preto, State of São Paulo, Brazil - Atta sexdens ASBM2 | ecosystem: Host-associated > Fungi > Mycelium > Unclassified ... | reverse complement strand
TTTTTCGAGCGGACTTTGTCACGAACGATGTCACAAATCGATTCATTGCACATGAATACCTTCTTTAATTGAGACACTCGTTGGGTTTTCGGATGTCCCGATCAAACGATCAGCCAGCTGTTATGAACTAATTTACAAGCAGGCTTCGCAGAAGCGTGAAGCCAAGTACGTGCGCGCCTAAGTAAACCCATTCGTGCGAGAGACGCGCATGTATCCACACACACGATACATATACACGCGGTGGGAACAGGTTCCACATAAAATCAAACGTTCTTCCGTGGAACCCTTATCCATGCCGGGCATCTTCGCTGCATTGCACGTTGCCGCGCATCGATACGAGCCGTCGCGTTGTAAAACCTTTCTGGATTTTTCAACCCCGAAACGATTCTGAGATGATCTCGAGATATACGGTTGTGTATCGCATAAATCTGATTGAATCAACGAGATACACCGAAGACTATCATTAGATTTTATAAATGGTTATAAAAGCCATTTATAGTCAAGATCTCTTTCTAAAGAATATATAAAAATTTTACGATAAATCAGATCTGCACATTTTTTTATATTACATTACTTACACATCTCAATTTGAAATTGATGGATAAAATATAAGTAATATAAAAAATATGCAGATTTCTGATTTATCGCAGAATGTTATTTTCCTTAAGTATTAAAAATATTTAGATCTGATTTTTCTAAGGATATTTATAAAATAATTCCATAATTAGTTCCGTATACTTTTTATATTGCACTACTTACGCTTGATTTATAAATTTCAAATTAGAATGTTTTGAAAATTATATTTTATCCATAACTTTGAAATTTATAAATATTGTAGTATAATAAATAATGCAATATAAAAAATATGCGGATCTGATTATTGAAGAATTTTTGCATATTCCTCGGAAAGAGGTGCCGGTTCTTTTATTACCACTTACAAAACCTGATGATAGTTTTCGGTATCTCGTTGATCTCGTTATGTATTTCCAGTTAAAAAAACTGGATAATTAAAAGGTTATAATTACGAAACAAGATTTCGTAAGAGATTATTTCTGCGTGCATTATTAAAATGATGTTATGCGGGAAGTAGCCGCCGAAATATGCAATAAGTATCTCTCGTCGGCGCCGGTGATATCGATGCGTGTTTCGCGAGATGCCGCGCACCGCGTCGCGTCGCGTCGCGTTGGCGACGAAAAACATCGCAACCGCGATCGTATATGCGTTGCAAATCGATTCCGATCGTATTTGCTTGAGTTCACTCCACGCCCAAACAAATCCGATGTCGATCCCGTTTTCTATCTGGCCAGTAACGAGCGAAACGAATACCTCGTGGTAATCCTCTCTTTCTCCCTTTTCTCCGACCTTACCGTTACGCGAATATGGTTTTATACTCGGATTTTGTAACGGTACGAATTGTAACTGCCATGGAAATAAAGAGATTTCTCCGCAAATGTTGCGACCGTGTCGCCGTTAAAAGAATGCAGTGCACATCGTATCTGTTTCGACCTCGACATCGAGTGCGTTCCTTTCCTTACCTCCTTTTTTCCACGCTGTCATTCGCACGTCTTTTCCTCCGACAATAAGTGGAATGTTGGCGAGTTAACTTCGCCACTGGAAGCCACAGCTGGAAAATTTCCTCGGCGATTGTGTCTATTAAAGTCGTCAAGTGAATCTAAACACGCAATATATATATTTCTTCATTTCGAATAAATCTGTTCGTTGCTGCAATCGTAAAATTTAAATTGCAGATAATTATAATAACTCAAATTTACTCGTAATGATCAGGTGTAATTATTTAGCGATGATTAAAAGATAAAAGAACAATTAATGATTTACACGACTTGATAAATCTGACAATGATGCGAGTTGCGCATTAGATACGCCAGCGCGCCTGATCGCGTGACTCTCGGGCCTTTATTTCTTCTTCTTACTCGCAAATTTCCTTTTATCAATCAAAATTAATGCCTAGAAGTAGGACATAAATCCAAGAGAAAAATTGCGCGACGTTTACATGTAATTCTGAAACCCCAGTGGAACCCAAACATGCCGTCGCGATCGATTGCGTGACTTTCTATAATTTTTTTTTCCTTTATTTCGTGAATGCAGGATTCCTCTATTATCTACCCTACTATATACTATTTTACTCGCCTTTTCAATAATATATAATTTATATACTATTTGTGAATAAAATAATGAAGGAAGATATTTATCAAGATACAGAAATATACATTAATAATGCACATTTCCATATTTTAAAATAAAGACATCCCGAGTTGAAATTTTAGTCCTACTTTCAATTAAACCTTTTTCAATTAAACCTTATAAACCTGTTTTGATACTTGTACAATCAAATAAGGCTTCTTTTAATACTTAGTCTATAATTTTTATTTAGAAAACTTTTGAATCTAAAAATAGGAAATCTTGCAATAACTGCCATTTACAGATTCAACGTAGGAGATCAATTAGATTAAAACCTATTATATTATAAATTTTTTAGAGTCTACATATGTCCTAAAACTAAGATTCAAAGTAGGAGAAAAATTTCGACTCGGGATTTATCTAAGGCTGTTTTCCAACTAGGACACAGAGACGTTACATTGTGTTCCACTGTATAAAGTATTTGTTGGAACGCAGTTTAGTTTCATAGTGTAACACCAGAATGCATTGCAATCTTCCATTCTATTCTTATAATTATATTTAGCGTATCAATAATAGATTTACGTTTTTTATTTAGACTTAAGTTATAATTTTTTCAGAATTAGCGATTTTTGAAGGTTTTATTAATAGCAAAATAAATACGGCTACCAAATAACTTTGAAAACTTGATAACATTGGCATATTTTACAAGCTCGTATTTAATTTTTTACTGTCGAGCAATGTGTCATAGTTGGAACACTTTGTATAAGACACTTTGTATAAGACTTTGTGTTAGACTGTGTCACTTGTGTTGTTGGAAAATACCCTAAATAATGCTCAACTCTGAACGCTACCGCGGTCGATTGTGAAGGCTGTCGAAATGTTTCTTTTTCTCCACAGCATCGTTCACGCATACGATACTCTGTCAGCTCGATCGCATCAGCGCGATCCCTTTCGCGTCGCTTGTTTCCCAACGCTCATCGTTCGCGCCATCGCATCGAGTAAACTCGCTTGCTCGACGAGGACTCTCCTTGAAAAAATGGAGAACCGAGTCGAGTCTTCTCCTCGAGAGATCTCGCTCGCCGGTCTCTCTTCGCGTTGCGACCTTGAGCGGGAACCACGTACACCGGTTATTGTAATAGCCAGGCTGGGGCCGTCCCTCGCGTGTTCGCGTTCATCGAGCGGACGGACCAACCGAGTCGATGGTTGCAGAAGAAAGTTGGCGGGCATAGAGAAACAGAGAAAAAGAGAAGGAAAGAGAGAGGGACGAGCGAACGAGAAAGAAGAAAAAGAAGAAGTGGAGGGAGAGTCGCTGACACCGGCCGCCAAGAGGAGGACGCCTCTGGCGATTCATCAGAGTCGTCTGAGACGTTTTTTTCGTCGAAATAATCACCGGACCGATTCTTACCGATCCCTGCGTGCCTGATATTCGCCTCCTTGCTTGTCTGCTTTTCCTCCTCTTGCTCGTGCCGTTCGCGTATATGCAATCGTAATGAGATGCGGCCTCAAACTCCTCTCTTTGGAGCCGTTTATTACAGCACAGGGCATTATTTGGGGAATAAAAATTTCGCTCGACGAAATTTCGCTTCGCGAAAGGCGTGCATTGCGTCTTGGTTGATAATGTTGGTATCACGCTCGTCTTCACTTATACGAAACGATCGTTTACTGCAAGAATATCGTTAATCGAGGAACGCGTATGCATGGTATTCGAGATCGTTCATAGGCTGTTCCACCAACGGCAGAAGAGGATACGACGACCGCGCGACGCGCGCGCAGGCATCTCTTCCGCATCGCATTCTTCGGCAGGAGGAGTGATCCATAAATCTGGTGTTCGTTCGACGAGTTTCCTTTGAACGCGCAAGCAGATTCCCCGCAGAAATAAACTGTATCTTTGCTATCTTTCCTTAGATAATAAATACAAACACCATAAACCATCATTATAAAAATTTCCTGCTGTCTTCCCAATATCTGACAAATCAGAACTTCGAATTCCTTAAGAATTGAAATAGATAGAAATAGATTTGTATAATTATTGTCGAATTCGAAGTTCTGATTTTTCAGATACTGGGAAGACAGCGGGAAATCTTTATAATGATAGTTTGTAGTGTTTGTATGTTCTTAGTGTTCTTGTTCTTCTTTATTAGTGTTCTTATTAGTGTTCTTCTAATTCTTGTTAGTTCAAAATAAGTGTAAATAAATGATTTATATTTTCCCGAAGATGTCTCGTCGAGAGATATATTAATCGTGTTTTTTATTGGATTCTGTAATTGTTCTTTAAAAAAAAAAAATGTTGAAAAAATTTATATTTAAGAAATTTGAACAAACAAAGCAGTCCTCTAGACATATAAGTTTCATGGTTCGATTTAATTTCATTTTAACTCTAAGGAGAATCTAAGGAGAAAAGATAAGAAGAGACAAAAAAGTTAGTTACTTTGGAAAAAAGTTTAATTACTTTGAAGTCGTATTTCAAGAACAACTGATTACAAAAGAATAAAATTTTTAATAATTGCGTAAATAAAGCTTTGATATTTATATAAGAAAAGGAATTTATTTCTATTTAACTATGTCATCAAATTTTGATACTGTAATGATAGAATAATTTAGATATTATCAAATCTAGCTACCTTTCACAAAAGAAAACGATTGGGAAACATAGATAAACTTTTATAGTCATTTACAGGCTACCTGTGGTACCTTACACTTCGATGACTCGGTAATCGCATAAACGTCTGGAAGACCGGTCACCCGCACTTAAGTATATATGTCTCTATTAAAACAGTGAATTCATGGCATTTCTTTCGTGGTAGACTCATCCGAGATAACAGGTTTAGCTTGATTCACCGAAACACGACTCCGATGTTGTATGCGTTTGAAACCCGAAAGCATCAGGTAAAGAACGCACCAGTCGGAACCGGATTCCACTACAAATTTAGATCGTTTTTGATATAATTAATAGTTCTATCGTAAGCCAGTCATTTTCATTTAATAATGAAATAGCACGTCCTTCGCGATGACCTGAAAAAGGGATAGATAATTTTATGGATAATTTTATGGAAAGCATATACATTTTTTGCATATATTATAACTTATCTATAATCTTTGGAGAATGTGTTTCGAAGAAAATATTTTTTTGGCAGTAATCTATACTCCCATTCAAAAAAATAATTTATTTATTAAAATGATTTTGTTATGATGTTGTTTGTATTAAAATGATTTGGTTTAATTAATTACGATTATAAAGATTCTCATTTGTCATTAAAATGATGTATCATACGCAAATTTTGAGATTTTTTATATCAATAATTATCATTATCATTATTATGACATACAAAATGACTGTATAATCATAGCATAAGCTATAAGCTTAAGCCGCATAACTTTATGCTATGATTATGCAGCTCATGGTGGAAAATACCTTATGCGCGTTGATTCACCTGTCTTCTTCCACCATGATGCAGCTTATGTAATTTTGTATGTGATCGATGGCCCTTAGACTTTTAGATCTGAACAAAAAACAGACGGTGTTAAAAGATTAGTCGTTTGAAAACTGTAAGCTCAATATCTCGCATAACGGTTAACATCGCCGAATAGCCTTTGACTGAAATATTTTTCAAGATGATCAAAAGATAACCACGCGTCTAACAGCTTTGAGAATTCTGCTTGGTCAAGCGGAAAAATTAATGTCCCCATTTAAGATATCTCAATAGGAATAGTGCATCGCAGATGCACAGCATTTAATATATAAGATAGTTTATAGAATATAGAATATATGAATAAGGCATTAACGGTTTCTCTTCTTTTGTTGATGTTACTAACAATTATTTAAAAAAATGAATCTTTAACTAATATTAAATTTTAATGTTAACATTTTTTTTTACTAAAGATATAAAAAGATATAATAAGCAGAGCTAAAAATAGCATGTTCTTTCGTGATAGCTTAACAAGGGCAAAATTTAACAGAAAATATATCTTTTGCGCATAGATATGTATTAATATTTTATAACTTTTGAGGAATACAGAGACGAAATGTCTTCGATAAAAATGATTCCTTTATTCTCATTCTACAAGCATTACTTATTAGAACAATTTGACGTGTTCTCTCATATACCAAAAAAATAAAATATATAGTTGAAAATTTTTGGATTCGCTAATTTTAACAATAAACATTCTTCTAGCTCAAAGAAGGTAAAATTAAACAAATTTGTTGCTTTCCTTGCGGAAAACATGTCACGCTCGGATTATTCAACGATATAATATCGACGTAGCAATCTTTTTCTCTTTGCCCTTTCTTCATCTTGTTTCCTGCAAATAAGTTTCTAACCTTCGCGACGGAGGCCTGGAGGCTCGATTGGATCCATGCCGGTACGCTGACCGTGGATTGGCGAGAACCGGATCATCTAGATCCCCTCGAGTGACGAAGAGGACGATCGGTCCGAACGATCGGTCGACTGGACTTATACCAAAGTAAAATATCGGACTATCACGTTCGTTCTCGGCATGGTCAACTCTAGTTGCCGTAATTTCTCGCAAGGACCGACGAACAGAATAATCTTGCAGCTGCACGAAATGGGAGGATGCGCCTATGCATCGCGAGCGCCGCGTCTTCACGCGATTGCATAGTGCATTGCATTGCACATTACGGACTAAAATTTCTCGGCTTAATCTACTCGACGAGTTGCACGCGAGATGCCTGCACATAGGCATTTTACCATTTGAACATTTGTTTTTACACTCACTTTGGGTGCAATAGCATTCAGTGGAAAAACTTAACGATTCAATGTTGAAATCAGATTAATCAGATTAGATTGATGATAAAGAGCGAACGCTTTTTTCTGAATTATCTTAAAATCTTTACTTTTTAGAAATCCACAAATCTAGAGAATTCTAGAAAGTTTTTTTTAATTATAAGTAATAGTCATTTTTTTATCATTAATTTATATTTGAAAAAAATATAGATTTTATATATAAATATATGTTTTTCAAATAAAGTCTTCAAGTTAATACTTTTTTCTTTAGACACGTTATTAGTATCGGATCAGATAAAGTATTAATTAATAATAATTAAAGCAAATTAATTAATTAATTAACAAATAAATTTTGTAATGTTGAAACTACAATATGTACCTACATATCTTTGTCAAAGTTTACTACATTTTCCCCAATAAAAGTTTTTTTTTCTCTCGTAGAAAAACAATATTTAAAACAGAAAATTTCCATATTTCATATTTTATATTTAACTTTATTTAATTTTATACTTTGAAATGTATTTTCTTACTCCTTTGAGTCTATAAACCAAAAAACTAAGTTGTGTACACAATCGATTAACTGACGAATCGTTATTTTCCCTTCTTGGCTCGCTTAAAAAGTCGTCGCGTTAACATCGATACTGGCAGCAGCAAATCAGTTCGAGATGCGGTTTGCGGGTTTACTTGTTACAAGAATCGTTGATCAAGAGACTCAACAAGATCGAGTCTTGTGATGCTCGAGTACATAAATCAACTGTCAATGTTTATTGTATTGTGAACGTCAATCTCTTCTCTTTTCATTTAGATTTTTCAAACGCGGTTTAAGACATTTTGAGTGTTATAAAAACTCCGACAGTGTTATAAAAAATTTACCAGTATTATATTCATCCACTTATTCGATTCTGTTACGGTTGATTTTTTCATATCGATTCTTCCAATTTTCCTTTTTTATATTTCCATCAATTTGTGCTTTTGCTCGGCCATAGGATTTTACAGTTCCTTAAAAGTATACGCTCTTGAAATCCAACGGCTCGTTAAATCTTCTGAGGTGTTAAATTGAATTCTCAGCTATGTACGACAGGTACAACGAAGCGAGTAAAATGGTTAGTCGGTATTTATATCCTCGGACTCATCCTCGCGTAGCTTTGCTCTGGCGTTGATATCAAGTCACATTATACGGCTTAAGATATATTCGATGTTTAAATAAGATCCAGATTTCAACAGCAACATTCATCAAGATAATGCAAATATGGATAAAGAAATGTTTTTATTTATTAATTCTGTACCGCTTCTGATATATTTTAAACAACAATTCAGAAAATTCCTTTCAAATTATGCGTTATGCAATTTATTACTCCTTTCCTTTCTTTTTCGAGATTTTATTACGAAAATAATTTAATAATTTAATTATTATTCTGTAATTTTCGATTGTGTACATTTGCAATAGAAAGTTAATAATTATATTACACAATATCTTAATTATTATGATTTTATGAAATTATTCTCGTTTACGAAATGAAAGAAAAATCATCGCGATGTGAAGATAATTATCTGGAGAAAAGAATTTCTCCAGACAACCTAGAATTATTGTGAGAGATATAATTAAAGAAAATAACTTTTCATCAAAGAGAGATAATTATCTGTTCTTCTTTGAAATATTTTGACTTGAAAATTCTATTATCATTTAATATAAAGAGAACATAATTTTAAATTGTATCAGAGACAGAGTATGTGCTGCATAAGCAGACAGCTGTGCAATGAGAATCACGATGAACTCAAGATAAAGATCGTAGTCTTCCGTTCTTTCGAGCATGACAGCGGACGTCGCATTACTGCATATTAGATCCCATTGTTCCTTAAAGTTAGATGTCAAGGGCGCATATTTGAAAAAAAACATTCATACACTAAACTTTCCCCGACACATTGTTGTACAAATGTACATATATTACTTACATACATAAAATTATTATCTTTTAATGTTAAATTATATATCTTTTTATGTACTAATTATAATATAATAAGACCTGTAACAGGATTATCGTGTGAAATGACTAATTATTTCCCGCCCGACTTGAAACCGATCTGAAGAATTATAGCAACGGTATCTCATATATATTTTTCCTACAATTGGAGAAATCTACTCTTCTTTACAAGACGAGTATCATCTTAGTGCGCGATTCCGTTGCTCGCGATCGACTTTCTCAGGATCGCACGCGAGCGCGCGTTCAAGTCGAGCGTGAAAGAAAACAGCTCAGAACTCGAGAAGCAATGGAACGGTCGATCGAATTAAATTGCGATAAGTGATGTAAGCATGCGTGTAATGCGAGAGGTTGGCGAATTTTGCAGCCGTCGAAAGACCGGTATCTTTGGGGCAATTCACTGCAAGGGCACGACCGGAAGTAGTTCGTTTCCCACGTTTTGTTGGCGAAGGAAGGTCGCTTCTCGCTAGGGGAAAACGTGTGCACCTCGAAAATCGCCGTCTGTACCGGTAATTATGGTACTTCGCTGTAGCGAGAAGGCAATTAAACTCGCCAGAGCGAAATAAGCGAAGTAAGAACAAGATAGTCGTCCTCACGTCCTTATACACGCTGACTCGTCCTTACTCGTGCGACTTGTCTTCCAGGTTGAGTTAAAGGCTGCGCAAGGAACAAGAAGAAGCCCAGGCGAGATTACTTTCAGTCGCGATGTCATCGTAATTACTATCATCCTTTGCTTTTCTCGATTTCGATATTTTACTGAGCTTGTAGCAAGTTACCTCGAAGTAATTACTTGAAGTAAATAAATGACTTTCCATTCGTTCTAATGGAATGGAAAAATTATCTGCATTATTTTAATGTATATATATATAATGATTTAATAAACTTATTTTAGCGATAATCATCGATCTTAAGTGCTTTACGGATTCAAAATAATTTTTTCTTGACAAAAAATTTAAATATAAATAAAACCCCTATTTGCTTAAAGCAGGCAGGTTTGAGGCCTAATAATATCTTTGTGTGAATTTTACAATTTCTTTAAAGTAAATTTCTTTAAAGTGAAAAAAAAAACTTGATGAGCGTCCATTATTTCAGTTTTAAAACAAAGTTATTCGGTCTTAGATTGAAATTGAAATACATGATACTACAAATTAAATTAATTTAAAAAATTTAAGATCGATATATTTTTCTTTAGATGGATCCTAGTGAATCGATGTGTTAAATTCGTGAAGGATTCGCGAAGATAGACAATCATGAGACACTTAAGAAGAGAAAAGCACAGACCGCAAAATCGCGCGGATTAAGTGCGTGTCGCCATGGCGAGGTGGAAATGGATGCTGTTGATCTTGACGACCATCTGGACGTTGGGCGATGGCTACTTGACGGTACTACCATCCAGCACGCCCGTTGGCACTGTCGTCTTCGAGGCAGGAGTGCCACAGCTGGGCGGTCGTCGCAAGTACGAGGCGTCCAGTGAGCGCACCGCTTGGTTTGCTCGGAAACTCCTCAAAGTCCATCCGCATACAGGCCGCGTAATTCTGGCAAAGATGCTCAGCTGTGAAGGCCTCCAGTATCCGCGTGTTTTCACCTTCTACGTCGATTCGACGAGCTCCCGCCTCGGTAGACCCACTATCGATTACTATAGTTTACCATTAAGGATCCTGATTACCGGATGCGGCGGGGAGAATCACGATCTGGCGGCCACCAGGGGTTGGATGGCGGAGACTCTGGCCTCTTACGCGATGCCCAGCACCGACAGGTTGGAAATCGACTGTTAGATGTAGAAAAATATTAATGAATGTAGATACTGACTCGTAATATCGGAATTTAATTTATTTGACGAAATATAGATGTAGACAATTCTGTACACAAAATATAAATAGACTCCTTATAGCAAA
>Ga0157364_1008309_pt1 | contig 10755 bp, 5 predicted proteins | sample AttsexASBM2_FD_111476 | JGI IMG/M metagenome (GOLD analysis project Ga0157364, IMG submission 111476) | Fungus gardens microbial communities from leaf cutter ant in Ribeirão Preto, State of São Paulo, Brazil - Atta sexdens ASBM2 | ecosystem: Host-associated > Fungi > Mycelium > Unclassified ... | reverse complement strand
TTTGCGCTTCTGGCTTAAGCATCAAGCATCATAATATGCGCAATCCCAATGACATAATGGGTATATTCTGAATGACAATGCTTACTAAGCGTTCAGTGAGAGTTGTATCATTTGATTATCATATTCCATTCCTAAAATATAGACTAATCAGATGAACTCGCGATTGGTTCTTACTTATGGATTTAATCATTGGGCGCATTTAGCAGACTCAACAGTTGAATGAGTGCTCGCTATTGATGTATTCTTCTACATCTAAAATTCTGATTAGATGAGCAAAAAAATACATCAATTATAATAAGCGCTTACTCAATTGTTAGGTCCAATAAATGCGCTCATTAGGTGCATTCTGAACGACAATCACTCATTGAGCACTCTTTTATCTGATAGGCATACAGTAGTTTTTACATAATAAAAGGAACAGAGAAATAGAGAGACTCTTCTACAATAGAATTGCAAATCATAAACCGTAAGAAATTGTCCAGTCACAATTAAGTATGAAAAGAATAATCGACTATGATTGGTTAATTTCTTACCGCTTGCCCTTTACGACTTTATTGTAGAACAGACTTAAGAATTTCAACCTATCAAAAACTGTGCATTTTACAATATATAATTTCTTAAGTTGAAATTTTTATTTTGTTCTCTATTTTTTGTTCCTTTTATTGTGTGGAGTCTCTTTCTCTAAATTTGGCTCCTTGGGGCGATAAGAGTAGAATGCCAAAATTACAGAATATCTTCTTTACATCACAAGTCTGCCAATCATCACGTATTGCACGAACGCAGTTGCGCACGCTAACCTATCAAAGTGTACTATAATATATATAACTTTAGCAGAACGAGTTATATGTATAACATTTTATGTATCACAAAAGAATACATTACACAAATAATTATATACAACCTGCCTATGGAATTACGTACTCTGTGAGAACTTACTATAATTAGATACAGATGTGCGTGCGATACATGTCGAACCTATCATGAAATGGAAAAGCACTACATTGAGTGTTTTCCATTTAATGACGTAAGTCGACACAAATTGACTCAAACATCGTTCTATTCTTCTTGACATTCAGAGAGTGACAAAGATAGAACAATGATTATGTCGACTTATGTCATTAAATAAAAAGCACCTATTAGTGTTTGCAAAACTGTTTGCATACATGTGAGAAATGCAAAAATTATAAAAGTCAAATTTAAAGAGACTTTACTATATTCCGTTAGATTCTAAAATATAACCAATCAAATAAAAAAGCGTTTAGTGAGCGGTTATCATTCTGAATGCATTCATTAAATGCATTTAGTACTAAGACCTCTCACTGAGCATTCTTGTATCTGTTTAGCCTATATTTTTAATTCTAAGGAATAAGCCAATCAGATACAAGAACTCACTGAGCGCTCAGTGAGTGATTGTAGTACTGAACCCATTTACATTCAATTGTTCTATGAGCAAAGTTGAGTTCCGAAACCCATCCATTCCGAAAAAAAAGTGTTGCAACCTTTCTGTGACCGGCTGTACTATATGTGCACAATAAGTATATTGCATACTGTGCATGCTTTCTATATATTTTTAACTAATTGCAAGAACTTTGGACTACCTGACCTGCCTGCATCTTTCTTTTATATGTAACGATATTTTTATTCTGCGCATCCACTGCTCCCAGGCAACATAAAGATAATTAAGGTGCATTTATATGAAAGCGTCAAACATCAAGCAGCAGAAGCAGCATCAAATCGATGAAGCGATTTTTATAGTGGCTTAAAAGATATTTTTTACACCACTGTCCGTATCGCTCAGCTGATTGGTTGCTTGACGCTTGCATGTGAATGCACCTTGAAGCGTTTTCATGTGCAGAAGCCATTAGGATTTTTCAGGTAAAGTTTCTGAACACAACATTACATATACATACATGCGCAATAGCTATTGCGCAGCAACTGTGCAACAGACATCATCGATACTAGCGCACTCTATAATAAATTTTCTTTGTTAGATTAAGGTCTGTTTAGATGCAACTTGGTCACATGACATATCAAATTGACCAATCATATATCTGATATAGTAGACGCCATATTACTTTTCTTGTAAAATGCCAAGTCATTGTTGCATTGAGCACATTCGTTTCAACAGGCCTTTAGCTGCTTCTGTTCTTCTTTTTTCTCAATCGTCCATATACGACCTAAGGTTTCTAGTGTTTTCTTATGTGTGGGTACCATTCCCGAAAATAAAATTTCCCTAACGATGGACCAATAACAATGCACATACGGACATTAATAATATTCCAATCTTTGTATTCGGTTATCGTATGGACAAAAGTACCGTAAATTTTCTATGTGAAGTACTTTTAGAGCCTTCATTTTCTTTTCTGTCATCATAAAAACGGAAACTAAAGACCAGTTCAGACCAATTTTCTGTCGATCAAGCATCACTTGTCATTGAGATATGAACTTTTGTGTACTTTCATGCATATCTTCTGAACGAATCATCTACGAGGCCAACGAATAATTAGAAGCAAGGCAAGTAGAAAAGCTGCCTTTCTTCTTTTGGAAATAGAGTTCGGCGCGCTCATGGATTCCATAAAGTTACTATTTCCAAGAGACCGAAAATGCGTGTTTGCGCACGGACTCTTTTCTTGAACATTTTGCGATTTACGCACGGTTATACTAAACATCAAATGTTTTTTTTGGTTTGATGAAGATGTTTAATAGAACGTCATTGTATAGATTATGGATGATTATCCATCGAGAATATATTGTTTTTCATGATCGGTATGTATATGTTACTATCAATATGTCGGTGTTTGACAGGAAGTTCGGGATATTTCGGGAGGCATTAAGTTACGAGTGCGAATTTATTTGGCGGTAGCACTTGTCCACAATTCGCTATTTCGAACGAGACACCTGATGGAAATGGAAGTCATCTGTATTTCATCCGATGACGAATCAGACTCGCAAAAGGTTTGACAGAGTTCTGTAAAAGTTCTATAAAAATTCTATAAATTAGTAAAGCTGTTAAGTGCAGATATAAATTTTTTGAAATTTCTGGCGACTAGCTGACTTGAGCTAAATATATTTTTTTTAACATACCTGGTTTTATTTACTGAATTCGACTACTGGTTACTATTGGCCAAATCGGTTCATATCTAGGGGACTGAGGGCAATAAAAAAAGTAAGGAAAAATGAAACTTCATTCAAATTTCTCTAATAAAATGTCTGCATTGATCTCTTTAAAATTTATTTTATGAGAATGACAGCTTACTATAAATAAAAAACATAAATAAATAATAAATTTATCTCCTTAAAAACGCTGATTTTAAGAAATTTATTATTTCAGGAAAATAAAACGGATAAAGTTCTAATGAAATCTGAGATTAATAACGGAGCCATTGCTCATGAAGAAACAGAAATTTTACTCAATGTTAATGAGAAAATTGAAGAGAAGAATTTAAAACGAAAAATAATGTATACAAAGAAAGAAATAAGTTGTATTGAAGAAAAAAGGAAAAAGTTAGATGTTGATCAGGATAAAGTGGAAAGTAAATCTGATATATGTTCTGTAGATGTTTTACCTGAGATATATCTTGTTGAATCTAATTGTAATGAACAGCCAAATAAAGACCAGGAAATAAAGACACAATTGATTGTGAAGGAAAAGAAAAAGATATCGTATATCTCACAGGACGTTTTTCCCCTATTTATAAGTTTATGTCTACAAAAATGTCCAAAACAGGATAAATCGGAAATGGCCATTATTGTTGATAAGTTAAAAAGACGTTATGAAAATTTAGATCCAATTTATGCTAGATCAAATAATTTTGTTACATTTTTAAATGAAAAACGCAAAGCTATTACGAATAACAACAAAAAAATATACATACACATACAAGAAGTGATGAATGAGATGAAGAAAAGGACTAAAAAGAAATCTCATATTAATGAGATCTACGATGCAGTTCCTTCTACTTCCTATGCTACGAGCAATGTACCTATTAATGCAGTAGAATCAGATAATGATAACGATAGTGAGGATGAAGATAACGAAGAGAACCTTGAAACAAGAAGAAAAGTTAAAGAAATATTGCACGCTATGAAAAGATGTGACACAATTATTAAGAAGCTCGATGAAGAAGAAGTTGATTTTGATGAGGAAAATAATAGTAATTATATGAAAGTCGAAAAGTATAAACAGAAAATGACACAACTATATGATAAACTTTGTGAGCTAACAGGAGAAAATGCTGATGCAGGACGTACATATTTGCGTCCTAAACATTTAAATGTAACTCGGATTGTTGCTGTGGATCAAGCAATAACGAATTTTATTAATTGTAAAATTACTCAACGAAATCGGTTGAAAAAAAAAGGAAATCTTACAGATAATTTAATATTCCCTGATTACAGTGACATCTTGGAATGCGTCAATAGATGTAATGAAAAAAAAAAATTAGGTTTAAAACAAAAAAAGCGAGAACGAATAGGTAAGAAATATGTATCACATCCAGCACAAAATTTGCAGCAATATCACTGCAAAATTGCTGCCATATTGCAGCAGTGTTGCAGGCGAGCTTTTGTGCAACTTTGTACTGTAAGGGTAGTTTTAAGTTTATAAAAATTTTTATTTGTATAATATATTTACTGTGCATTTAATCATTATATGTATATTATATGTATGTTATATGTATGTTATATGTATGTTATATATTATTATAATATATGATACTTTTATTTATAATAATAATTGTTATTGCAGCAGAGAAAGCTTTCAAAGAACTTGGAGAATACTTGCAACGCTTAAGGCGTAATGATTATTGGGATACTTTTTCTTTGTATCTTGAAAATTCAGAAGATCCAGCTACAAAAGATAAAAATTTAGCAAAAAAACTTGCTGACAATCGTATCGATAGTGAAAAACGATTAGCTGCAGTATTTGAAAAATATACAAAAAAACAAATGGAACTAAGAGACCAAAATAATGAAGAAATAATTTCGGAAGAGGAAGAGGAAGAGGAGGAAGATGAAGATGAAGAAGTAGAAATAGAAATAGAAAATATTACATATGAGGATAAGAGTGATATCTTGTCTGCATCAAGTGAGGAAGATAATGAGGAAGAAGAAAATCCAAATAAAACAATTAAAGTAAATAAATTATCTGTGAAAATGAATAAACCCAATATAAATATGATAAATATACATCATTCTATGGATATTTCAAATAAAACTATAGCAGATATCTCATCAGAAAAATGTAACAAAACAGTTGAAATAAAAGTTGAAAAAGAGAGTAATATGACAGTATCAAGTAAGAATAAGACAATTAGTGAGAAAATAGTTCAGAAACCATGCAGTAGCAGCACTATTCCAAGAAACGTAACAGATTTGGATAAATCATGTAGTAGTAACACCATTCCAAGGAATGTTGTGATAGATAAACCATATAATAGCAATATTAGTTCAAGGAATATGACAGATGTGGACAAATCATGTAGTAGCAACACTATTCCAAGGAACGTTGTGACAGATGTGGATAAACCATGCAGTAGCAACACTATTCCAAGGAATGTTGTGACAAATATAAATAAACCGTGTAGCAGTACTATTTCAAGGAACGTTGTGACAGATGTGAATAAACCATGCAGTAGCAGTACTATTCTAAGGAACGTTGTGACAAATGTGGATATCATTAGCAAGAAAATAGATCACAAACCATGTAGTAGTAGCAGCATTATCCCAAGGAACAATGTGAAAAATGTTGTGAATACTACTAGCGAGAAGGTTCATAAACCATGCAACACTAATAGCAACACTATTCCAAGGAATGTAAAAGATGTGGATACTACTAACGAGGTTCATAAATTATGCAGTGGCAACATTACTTCAAGGAACTTCACGAACGATGTGAAAAATGTTGTGGATAACAAAAGACAAGAAGATTCGCTATCAGCGGCTTCTACATCAAACTACACAAGTAGTGTATAAACATATATTAATAGAATTGGAGATACATAAAATAAATAAATAAAAATAGAAGAATTATAAACATTATTTTATATGTTGTAGAGGATCTAGCAGAGGCCAAAGTGAAAGATGAATCCAAAGTTATAATAGATCCTGCAACAAAGAAGAATGTGGCAGCTATGGTAACCAGCATGGAAAACACAGCAGAAGTAGTAATGAAAAAAGTTATGAATGAAGCAATCGCGAATATGTCAAACAATAAGCAACCGGAAGATGAAAAGAAACCTCTACTGCGAGTGCGTTCATTCGCTAAATCTCCTAGGACTTGGCAAGATAATCAACATAAAACAGACAAGACCGCCCTAAAAAATGCGCCAAAGGTAGCAAATCAAATTAAAGAAATTGTTGATTTGACTAATGAAGGAACGGTTAAACCTATTGCTACCAAGTGTGCTGTACAACTTGGAAACAAAGTAGTTCCCATAGTGAAACGTCACGCAGTGTTTCTACCATCAAGTAGCAATATAATTAGCGTCAAAAATATTACGAATAATTATCTAAAGGTAAATACGCGAACAGGCCAAATTATAGCACCTGTGCATGATATTCGCACAAGAGGTACAATAATCCGACTGCCAGTTCAACCTACCAGTCAGAGTCAACTGCAAAACACGAATGTAACAAACGAAATATCTTTGAAAGGAAAAACGGTTTTAAAAATTGTACCTACGAAATCGATTATTTTACCTAAGCCTTCTGCAGTGCAATCCGTCTCCAAGCAAGCGGATATAAGTTCATCGACAACACAATCCAAATGACTCAAATATATAATACGAGCTGTTCTTTTAGATCATTGTTATACAAAAGCGACAGCGATTCGATAAATTTATCAAGATTAATGTTTATAACTTTACATTTAATGATGTATATTGAATATTTCTAGTTTATAAGTCAAATATATAAAAAGATATAATAATATAATTCTTAATAAATCTTTGTAGCAAATTTAAATTGTATATTGCATTAATACAAAGTGCCTTATAACAAATTCCATTAACTTTACATATTCATCTAATGAAGAATCACATCCGGCTGGAGACACTTTAATATTAACTTAGCAAGATGATAATTCGGATCCAGAAGTTTCTCTACTATATCAAAGTGGTCGATGTCCTGAAGTAATAGGTATTCCACATTATCCACAATAGAAATAAGTTTCTAAAACAATAATACAATGTTAGTTTGATACAAATTTGCACAGTTATTCAATGTACAATAGATTTGGTTTTTATTGCTGCACTAAAACTTGTTATTTTCACCAAATTTGAAACATGTTCATTTCATTTATAGTACAAGGAGTGTATAATTTAGCTACAACAAAAAACAGATCTAATATTTAATAGTACCTGGGCGTATTTACGTGATTCATCCATAAACGCTGGGGAATCACAATCACCTACGACTACGATAACTTTCAAGTTAGTGATACGATGGCCTGCTTCGTCAAAGGTAGAAATACTGAATTTCTTAATTTCTTCGCTGAAAACGATAATTTATGTATATTTATTATAAGAAAGATATGTTCGTTATATATATTAAAAACAAGTATACAGAGATATTCTATATATAATTACTCGGTCAATTTAAGAGCAACTGCAAAACTGGTATTAGTTATAGGTTTTAAATTATAAATGCCGCTTATCAGTATGATTTCCTTTAATATTGCAAAATATCCTTTCTTTGTCATGCGATTAATCCAATCGTCATCGTGTAATAAACATGCAGCCAAATGTGCTCCAGCACTATGTCCAGCAATGCACACGTATCTATATACATTATACATTTGTATTATAAGCAATTCGTTTTCTATTAAAATTTTGTACTTAATAGTTAAGGTGTAAAAACATACTTAGAGCCTGAATCAACTGCATATTTTAATATCTGCGCGACCGCTGTTTTTATCTCTGCTACTATATCCCCAATTCTGACTGAAAAATATTAAAAAATAATTTTAATTAAATTATTTTATTATATGATAAGATGATCTTTTAATCTGAGACTTTTGAATATTATTTATATATGTAAGTTTCGAAATTGTAAAATTTATTTCATAAACGTATTTCATTCTTTTAGCTATAACGCGCTTTAAAGAATTTTTGAAATTAAAAATTTTGTGTGCATTGCGTGTGCGCGCGCGCGCGCGCGCGTGGTATTTGTGCGTGTATGTAGACGTAAATTAATAAATAATTAAAGACAAAGGAGATAAAAGAAATAATATAATTCAATAGAATTTTCTACTTTCTTACCATTCGGACACAAATCGTATCCAACTGTTATTACTTTGATTTTATTTTTAACAAACAAAGGTACCGAGAAGCTAGTGAGATCCTTGCTGAATTCTTGCCAATATCCACCATGGATAAATATAAATATCGGCGCATCTAAAATACAACCATTTTAGTATGATATAAATACAAATATAAAATATACCAATTCATTAGAAAATAATCTATAATTTAACATCTTGCAGATTGATGAAAGGAATGAGCAGATTATTACGGAATAAGATTGATGAAAGGAATGAGCAGATTATTACGGAATAAGAAAATATTAATATATTCGATAAAAATAATTTTCTTGACATATATTTTATATATTTTATTTCAATTTTAAACGAACGAAATTATACGCGTATATAAACTCATGTTTATGTAACGAAAGAATAAGCCAAACTAGATATAATTTGCAAATGAAAGTTTCACCTTGGAAATAAATTTTACGTAGTTTATCGAAAATTATTAATTATTATATTTCTTTCGTTCCTTTTTTCTTTCTTAGACTGTGTTCCAAATTTACTGCCAGCATTGAAAATGCTACAGTTTACGTTACGTACTATAGATTTTGCACTATAGATTTTACTGGCAGTCTTGGCAATTTTGGAACATAACCTTAGAAATACCTATAATTATGAAAATATAATAACATAGAATAAAAAATTGTGGAAATAATTTTTTATTGAAAATTAAGATATATTATTCCAGAAGTTTGGCACCTAAAATTCCATGAAATCATTACATTTATATGCATACCTTTCGGTAAATCAACGCCATATATGTCGTATTTTGCGCGCTCTGTAGGACCATATGGTACATTAAGTTCGCATTTAATAGTTTTCCGAGTCTCTTCCGTAACTGCAACAAAGACCTTCAGTGATCACATGATCACATCTGACACACCTTTCTTGTGATGCGTAATAATAGTATGAGCAGAAAAATCTTATCTTTTCTATTGGGAAAATTAGTACAATACTGCATACAAATTAACCTTTAACTCTTTTAATTACACATTCTATGTTGTCATGATAACATATCATAACTAATTAAACGATTAAGAATTATTTATTAATACTGAAAATATGTAAACCGATTTGTATTAAATTGTATCAGTGTTGCATTAGTTTTCCTACTATTAAATAAAGCTCTCGAAGAGAGTTACGACTACTACTATTATATAATTTTTTATTGTAGAAAAAAACAAATGTTACCTTCCTCGCAGAATTTAAAGAAATATGCTCGCAGCTCTTCAGAATTATATCGTTTGCTCCATTCACTTGGGGTGTACAGTCGCTCATAGTCCTTTAGCACACATAAATCAAATAAAATATTAAATAAGCCGCAAATTTTAACCTATTGAGAGAAAAGTATGATAGCACAGAATTTTGTCGAGATTACATACGTGGAGAGACATCTTCGATTAATCGCTTGATTCTGACAAGAAAATGATTAGGAGTAATCACTGGTTGTTACTCAAAGCAATGCCTGCTAGAAACTGTTGCGCAGTTTTCTTTAGTCAGGGTATACGGTATAAAGTGTCTCGGCACTAAGCATATATAACACACGCCATAGTGCACTTTCTTGGCTTTGCCTGTTTAATGTATGTATATTAGAATTTCAAGTATGTGTATCCTATCGCTAAAGTGAATGGCAAATAACACCGACAATCATATATCAGTTTTATCAAGTTCTCATATCGTTATTGACAGTATACAAAGTTTTACAAATTTTATTACAGTTCTGTCTCATATCTTATTGATTGAAATATACAATTTTTATTGTATTAATCTAAACCGTTGTTTTGAAAACGTTTTGATTAAATAAAATAAGTAATTCTATCTTATTACGTAAGAAACATCTATATGTTCATAAATTGTAGATTACGCGCTGCAAAATCGGAAAATAGTTATGTTAGCATTTCATTTGCTATTTTCTCACATTTTATCTGCGGGATATCCTGGAATATTTTTATTAGGATGTAGGAGATTTTCTAGATATCTTTAGATTCCCCCTTAGAGATATCTTGAAGATCTGTGCTGCAGTATGATTCATGAAATGAGAAAAATGAAATTAACAATTCAATAATAGCGTAATAAGCATCAAACTTTTTAAAAATATTTAAATTTTCAATAAAAAAATATCCCACTGTTTTTTATTCCCTTCATTCCACAGTTTTATATTTTTATAATTATGTTTACTTTAACTTTACATAAAAAAGTATTGTAAAAAATAAAATTCATATAATTATATAATATATATATTTATGTAATTATATTATAGATTAGATATGTTACTATATTTTGAAAATTATATAATTATATAAGTATATAATTATATTGTTACAATATATATATATATATATATAATACGCGCGCGTGCGTGCGTGCGTGCGTGCGTGCGTGTGTGTGTGTGTGTGTGTGTGTGTGTGTGTGTGTGTGTGTGTGTGTGTGTGCGCGCGGACTGAGCATAT